>Ga0126342_10007900_pt1 | contig 19023 bp, 15 predicted proteins | sample Cyp1metagenome_FD_92528 | JGI IMG/M metagenome (GOLD analysis project Ga0126342, IMG submission 92528) | Coral microbial communities from Lord Howe Island, Old Settlement Bay, Australia - Cyphastrea 1 metagenome | ecosystem: Host-associated > Invertebrates > Cnidaria > Coral ... | reverse complement strand
CCAACAAAACATTGCAATTCCTATGCGTTTTACTAAAAAGGCACGACTTTTCAAATCAAGTGCTCCCCAGCTATTTACGATGATTTCCAAATTTTAGGCACGACTTTAGCATTCCACTGTATAGTATTCATGGGGTGAATCTAAACCAACTTAGCTATCGAACGAGGGCCCCACATTCCTAGTCATTAACAATCCACGTTGGGTGTGAATAGGAAATGATTATCCACGATGGATGATCGAAAATGGCAAGTCCCACGTGGTGGAGATTTGATGTGGGAAAATCATGAGGATCCTTTGTGAAGCTTTCGCCACATTGTGGGTCTAAAGTATCTCTAAAACAATGCGAAAAAAAAACCGACCATGGTTCTGAATTTATTTAGATCTATTTAGTTGATGATGTTCCCCTTCCAACCATTTGTTCTATCTTGCTAAGCCCCCGGTTGAGGTTTATAATAGGTTTATAGTACCCATTTCTGGCAAGATTGATGACTGTTTGTTGTTGGATTAACCAAACTAAACTAGATGATTAAAAACATGAGCAAACAACAATGACTCTTAACCACATCTGGCTCCGGGTCAAACTAGTTGTGCAGTGTTTTGAATAGGAAAACCATGTACAAATCGGGTATTTTCTATTGCCACGTTCAATTACCAGAGGGTAACTGTGGATAGATCCACCATCAACAGCCAGAAACCAACAGTATACCAACAGTTAGCCTCAATAAGTGTGGGGCAGCAACTATCCCATTCTCTCTCCCCTTCATATTCCCATTTCATGGTTGGTTTATACGGCTTCGGTGCAAAACAGGCTGCCTAGTAATTCAGGTTGTTCATCCCTTTGTTACTTTTGTCCCCAGAGAAGATTTGAGGACACAGTAAACATGTGCAACGAATTCGGATGACCCGCCGTCAAGGCGAACCCGCCGACACCAGATGACGGTCCCTGGGTGCTAAACGGTTTTCGTTTCTGTTCTGATTTGACATGATGGAAAGATCCACCATGTTTAATGGGAAAATCCACTATTTCGACTGGGCCATTTTCAATAGCTATTTTGACATGAGGTTGTATGAAACCACACCCAGTAGAAATTCGAATATCCTTGAGATCGTTATCGTTTTCCCAAGAAGCGTCTAATGGCCGCCGTTCTCTGGAAATGGTAAAAGGGGCGCCAGAGCAGGCCTTCTGTTGGGAATGGAAAGGAATGGAAACGAATGCAAACATGTTCAAGAATGGACCATGTCCTTCCAGCAGGAATTTTGGTGAAATCTGTTATCTTTTTGTTATCGTACACTAAATACCAATTATAGTTGATTGATGTTGATTGAATCAGCATTTCAGCCATTAAAACCTGCATTCCTAGGTGATTTCCCCATCTTTTCCCATTGAAACCTCCATTTTTCCTGGAGGTTTCCCCCGCTACGCCGGGTTGTCCAGGAAACGTCCGGATCCAGGGCATGCGATAAGCGGCCCAGGCGAATGCGCTCCGCCGCCACCTCCTCCTGAGGATTATCCCATACTTTCATCATTCATGGGCCAAAAAAAAGCATGTTTGGGGCTTATTCAGGGCTATTAACCACCTACGAATTTTATCCACGAATAGAAAAAAACATACAAGTCGGACTTGGAATTGCAGGTCCAGTGATATGTGTCATACAATTATAAGCATATAGTTACGGGGGTTTGATCCCAATCTGTGGGGGTTGGGGGTTAACTCACTATGGTGATACCATGCTATACCTATATTGATGGGTAGTTAAAGGATATTAACCACCAATTTGCGGGTCTTACAAAAATCAACTTTACTAGCAGGAGTGAAAAAAAACAAACTGATGGGTGAAAGGACATTTTAGCTACAAAAGTATCATGAAAAACAATAGTCGATCAGCCATACTCCCAGTTTTTAAAAAGTGCAAAGTGTAAAGCGTCGAGTATAAAGTGTGGTGCGTGGACTGTATTGTTTTGTGGACTATAGAGTGTAGCACATAGATTATACAGTGTGGAATGTGGAGAGTAGCCCTCTCCCCAAGGTCCCCCTTCCTTGGACCTCTTGGTGATCCCCATCTCATGGATGCTGCAAGCTACTAAGTGGGCTTATCCTCCAAGTGAAATAGTGTCTTATCACATCCAACTCTAGAGATGTCAGCCGTAAATCCAATCGGTGGGGTGCATAATTTTCAGTGTCCCTGAAAAACCCTGGCAAAGCTTCTCCAAACTTTAGCATAGCAATGCAGTTTGCAGTTTGTGTTATGCTGGTTGGTGGTTTCAACCCCTCTGAAAAATATTAGTCAGTTGGGATTATTATTCCCAATATATGGAAACATAAAAAAGGTTCCAAACCACCAAGCAGTATGTGTTGGAATGTTCATCGACTCAGTTTACGCTGTCCCAGCAGTGACCCGATCGGCTAAATGATGCTAAATGCATTTGGGACACCAAACAATCCGAAACCAACCATTAAAATAGGGTACCTTCAAATCCATTCGTAAATCACCATCTTCTCTATATCAAAACAACTATTTTGTGGACATACATCATTTTCAGACACATCCATTTCTTGATGAAGATATTTCGCACAGGAAGTCTTGTATTTCTTGATGTTTGACTTCTATGACCCCACATCCATACATCCATATATTGATTCAGTGCTTCGCACTATGACGAACTTGACATCCAGTTCATTTGTCGGATATCCTTGATGTCCTTCACCGATTCCAAACGAAACCTCAGGACATTGACCGTGGACCAGGGGAACAACGTCTGCTACAAAACTTGGTGCAACGAAACAACCATCTGGGCAATTTATAGTAACTAGATGTAACTAGCCCACCCAAAATAAGGCAATGCTGGGATGGGTGACCCTTCGTGCACTTCGCAATCTTTGTATTGCTTACAGTGACATTGGTCGTTACATTTACTGTACCCAGAACCGTGACTTAAAACATGGCTTGGAAAGGCAAAAACCAACTCCTTCAGCTGGGACGACACAAAACTCCTTCGGTCAGTGCACAAAGAAAAATATGTAGATTTTGATGGCCTCCCCAGAAACAAATATCAAATATAATACCCTCTGGTAAATTAACATCGACCCTGAAAATCACCAATTTTTAGTGGAAGCTAGTCTTCCAACCCCTGTCTGGCAGGGTCTATGTTAATTTACTGGAGTGTATGTTCTCAAAATCGGGGGTCCTCAAAAAAAAAGAAACCCCTAATTCCTATGTTTTATCATCATATCTGTGCAAGAAAATTGCAAGTGTTGAGGTTTTGCCAACTTGAGACAACCCCAAATATCAATAAATATCATAGTTTCAGAGTTCTGCCCGCTGTGGTTGCTTGGTTGGTCATTGGTTCTTTATCCCATTGTATCGCACAAGCACCCATTTCCGCCACGTGTCTGAACCAAGGGAGCGGAGGGTCCACTCTTGCCCTCAGCCTCGCTCCTGGCGCCGCTGCGGTGATTTATCATCAAAAGTAGGGATAGAATGAGCAGAACATTGATGGCAATGTGTCAAAACCTTGTACCCCTGGTGAACATCAAAATAGCTGGTAAATGGATGGATGTTCATTCCCCTAAAAATGGTATTAATAGGTATTGATCCATACCCTGATATCTTGATTCGTCAAAGTGACCTTTTCAACCACCAATTCGAGGTCATTTAACCACATCGAAGAAAGGGTTATTTTTAAGAACCTGGATATATCTGGATATCATCACTACCAAAAAAGGATAAACAATGACTATAGTGGGGGTGTAATGGGATATACTGGATTTTAATGGGATATCAACCAAAGAGTTATAGACCCTACTTTGTGAATCGGGAGGTATCCCCAAAATAGTGTGAGTTCATCTGCTACTAAAATGGTACCCCACCCAACAAAACTACTTCGGGGGTGACTGATCTAGAGCTGACATTAGACGCAATCAGAAGAAGGAAGACGCGGAGGGACATGGGAGCAAGACACGGTAGGTCATCGTCATCATCGTCACCATCGTCATCATCGTCATCATCGTAATCGTCATCATCAGCGTCATCATCATCCTCACAGAGAACATAACCACGGCATGCAACCGAAAGCGTCATCAGGACAGAGAGATATAACACCGAATGGAGGTACTGTAACATCTCGGTACAGTGTGGATGCAGTAGCCATGCCCCTGATGGGGTTTCTCCGTATGTTCACCAGTGGAAAAGCCTCCAAAGCATGAAACACGTTATAAAGGACATCTTGCCCATTGTCAGATCCAGTCAGAACTATCACCCATCAACCACTAACCGCAAGTTCACAATGCAAAATATCTTATCAATATGAAATGAATAAACATTCAAATCAGTTGTATACATATTCACATATATTCATTCGTTTAAGAATCTACATGTAATCAAATTTTCTTCATCCTAGCGAAATATTCATGTCTAAAACTCCACATTCCCAATTTCAATTTCCCCCACTTCCAAGTTTCGCCCGTGCCTGGCTCGAGCTTTCTCCAAGGCCCTTTGAGCTTTCCGCAGCCTCGGATTTCGATCTCCGGGATTCCCCCGAAAGCCATCCGGAAACATGGTGATGTAAGCAACAAACATGAGCATTAATGGTTATTATATGGTTAATGATGGTTAAGTTCGTCACTTGGGATCATTATGGATCAGGACATTCATGGTTAATAACCCTATTGATGGTTAATAACCGAAAATTTCAGACAAAACCATATTCTGGTTGGTGGTATACCTACCCCTCTGAAAAATGATGGACTTCGTCAGTTGGGATGATGACATTCCCAACATCATGAGAAAAATAATCCAGCCATGTTCCAGTCACCACCAACCAGATGGCATTTATCATTAAAAATGGGATCTAGAATGATCTATATTATATTATATTATTATATTCATATCTAGCGTTATCTAGCTGCATCTAGTGATAGATCACTTGACGCACATAACTTGGCTAACATAGCTGGCGGCCGTGGCCTTGACGGTACTAAAAAATGCATCTGGTAATCTGGGGCAATCATGGTATATATATAATGTGTTGTTGATTACTAATAGTAGTTTGGGATATAAATTACTACATATATATAAAATTATATATAATTATATATATATATATATATTTGCCAACATTATTTCGATGGGATATAACTCAACATCAAATAATCAACAACAATGGAGTTTCATATGATTTGCTGGGCTTCAATCCCATAGGGATGGGGATCCATAAAACCCAGTGACTGATAGGACACCATGGCCGGAGGTTTCCTGAAAATGGGGGTACCCAATAGCTGGATGCTTTTCCGGGAAAATTCCCAACAAAAATAGATGATTTGGAGGTACCCCCATGACGAAACGGAAACCTCCATATGTTCTCAACCATCGAATTGGGGTTTCCCAGCACAATTTTCAGACAAAACCATATTTGATGATCAAAGTTCAAGCTTCTAAATGCAATCATGGTGAAGTACCTAGGGTAAACTAACTGTTATCGATGTGGAAAACAACCTAAACAACACCATCTTTGAATAAATCGATCATGTTCCCGGGATTTTCCACATCGAAGTGTTACCCCAGGGTAAAGCAACTACCATCTGGTTATTTGCTTTACCCATGGGAAATGGCCCATAGTAATAGATGGTTTACCTATTGAAAATGGTGATTTTCCATAGTAATCACCATTTTCCCCAAAGGATGTCCACTCAGTTGCTTTACCCATCCTTTCAGACATCATCGCAATGAAGACATCCCGCCTCTCCAATTTCTTCTGCAGGAGCTTTGTATTGCGCACCACGTAGCCTCACAGTGGGGAGAACTCCACTTTACTAATGTTGTATCCTGATTAGTACCCTCTGGCAATTCAACATAGCTATTGAAAATACCTCATTTATAATTGATTTACTTATTCAAAATGGGGATTTCTATAGCTATGTTAGTTTACCAGAGTGTAGCTAGGTTCGCTATTGTGCCAAACATTTTCCAACAAAAAATCCAACTTATTCTGAATCAGGACGAAACATTCGCGGAGATGAACCATTTGAATGGCGCATCAAATAATCATCAATCCAAGCCTTGAGGTCACTCAAATCCGCTGAGAGTCCTTTCCATTCAATCCGTCAAAAAAATATTGGTCCTTTCCAAGCCATGAATACCGCATTCACAGGGAAAGAATACACATCAAATCATCAAAATCAACATATGTTCATATGTTTCTGCTGCAAACGATGCCACACTAAACTCATTAAACTATCACACTGCAAATGTTGTTCACCACGGCTAACCTTAAATACCTTGCAAAACATGTATTTTAGCAGAATATTGTACTCCTCCATCTGTTGCCAAGTCTTGAAAAAACATGTTGTACTTGCAAAAGGGCTAGTCATAAAGCAAGGTTCCCGTTCATTCCCTGATTTAGTTCTCATATGTGTTCGTTCTTTTTTACCCAGGAAATATATGTGTCATCAATGTTCACGCTGCTTCATTATGTTTTATTCATTTGTGCATGGTTTGGGCAGTTACCTAGTCCTAAGTGTCGAACCATTTACCAACAATCCAACTTGTTCAAAGGATTGCAGAACAAATAACACATCCGAATCATTCGAATCAACATCCAGAGACATCACAACAAAAATCCGGGAAAGAGAATCAACACATATTCAACGCACAGAAACCAGCAACATCTTCAAGACATGCAACCAGTCCCCACCATTGAGTCACCACACTTCGCGCCACGGCGTTCTCCCCAAAGAGGTTGGCAAAATACGAGTGCAGGCCTTGGGTTCTTTATCGTAGTTCCAAAGGCTGATATCCATGTTGAGTTTTACCAATGAAAACTGAGATGTAAGCAGGTAATATCTTATATGATAGAACATTGTAAATAATTTGATTACAAACATATAGAAAAATAACAACACAATTCTTATGATTAAAATTATCCCAATAGTATATTATGATACCACCCACCAATTAAAATTATTGTAGGCAGGTGATTCAACCAACAATAACATTCATATATTTCTCATATATCTCCAATAGAAATGAACTCGGGCTTAGCTTAAACATCTGAGAACATCAATCCAATGAACATCTGAGATTCACCGATAGAACTTGGGATTTAAGCAACAAATTCTCCGCAAAACTTTCCAGGAAATCTGCTCCACGGGATGCTTAGCACGAAATCTACTCCTCCATAAGCAAAAATCCCTCCATTCACGGACTCATCAAAATGTGAAAATCCAGTGGCTTGCTATAGGATGGTGCCCCCAAGTGATGTTTTGGAGTTGCTTTCCAAAAGCCTTTAATCTCTACCACTGTCACCATAGTTTTCAGTATAGTTAAGTAACTTTTTTTCACCAACTTAGCCAACAAGTGGGGGCCCCATCCATAGATCTAAACATTCACATGCTGAGGTACCCTCCTAGATATGCCGATGCCGTCAAGCGGCGCAGGTCTGAACACATCGTCTCGGGAATGCCTTCGACCTTGGGGCATCTGAACATGTCGAAAATCTGCTAGAAATAGGGATCTAATGTCAACTCTGGATTAATAAACCCCCAAACAGCTGTTTACTTGGGAGGGTACCATGTCAGTATTAGATTATGACTATTGGAGGAGTACCCCCTAATTAATAAACCATGGTTTATTAATCCGGGGTTGACATTAGTGGTGATATGAGACATGGTTTATTTGGGTGTGTCCGAAAAAGAGTACATGCCGTTCATTGGAAAATTATGATTCTGAAAATTTGGTTTATCCCTATATGCAGACAAAACCCACATGGGGCAGGATCGTTGTTTGGGAACGTCAGCGAACACTGCATCCCCATCCTTCGAAGAAGAAAGATGAGACATGATGGGACCCCAAACATATGGACATTGTAATGCTCTTGACTGTTTTTTTGTTTGCTGATGCAATTGGGATTATTTATGGAGATAATTCTCTCTCTCTCTCTACATATATATATATGGCTATTAATTCCATATAATTAAGAAAACCACAACTATGGTTACCCTCTGGTAAACTAACATAGCCATGGACAATCACCATTTTTAATGGGAAAACTCACTATAAATGGCCATTTTCAATAGCTATGTTAAATTACCAGAGGGTATATGTCCAAAACCACAAAACCTGAACCGTTCGTGGAACTGCACCCCAAGTCAAGTGCTTGTCCCGACTTGAGCGGAGGGCTGACCGGCTGATCTATAGCCATCTGAAACAAACTAACCTGGATCACTCCTCAATCAGGAGTCTTTTTCTATTTCTCCGTATATTATATATATATATAATTACTATCAATTATTGTTATGGACATGTAATGACACAAAAAACATCACTTTTTTGGGGGGCCGTTCTCAACATTAATCCACCAGTTCTATGTTCATGTGATGTTTTAATCATTCAACCCCCCAGTAAAAACGTCGACTAGTAACCCCAGGGGATCCCGTCTGGGGTCTGGGGATGTTGCCTTAATACTAGTGGGTAAGGGCGAAAATGTTCCGAACCATCCCATCGTTTATCTGGTTGGTGGTTGAGCCACCCCTCTGAAAAATATGAAAGTCAGTTGGCATGACGAAATTCCCAATATATGGAACAATAATCCAAATGTTCCAAACCACCAATCAGTTTCATCATTTCATCATATTCTGTTCACATGTTGTGAAGAAACACACATCCACCTCCCGGATCACCCATGAAAACACAACTTTTTTGGGGTCACAAGTCAGTAACACCCGCAGCTCTAATACAACCTGATGTATGTTCTAAATTCAGTATAACAACAAAGACCCAATTCTACTAGAAATATTTTAACATATTAGAACTGTTTTGATATTGAGTATAAGCCAATAAACCCAGTGTAAAAACCCAATTCTAAAATTGGGTATAAGCCAGCTATGAAACGCTTGCAGCTACCTTCATGGCCCGGTTCTGACGCCCTGGGTTGGGTCTCCGGACCAGCACCGTGGTGCACTGTGGAAAGGCCATGCGCTGCAGCCAGCGGTAGCGCACCGGGACGAAATCGCGCATGGCGGCTTGGAGGGTGCCTGATCCACAAGGCGCTCCACGACTTCACAGTTGTGTTTCTTGGGTAAACCCAGGGAAATCCAACTTAGCTAACTTAAGTGATGCTATAATAATGTGCTATATACACTTTTTGCATTTTTTTGTTGGGAAACCCAGGTTGCGGGTTACAGTTACAGTATAAACCCAGCTTATCCCAGTTTTCTGTTTATGGTGCAAAAACGTGCTTACCACAAAGCCTAGTTATGTAAGCTATAAGCCAGCTTAGCTACAACTTGTAACTATGACTCACCAGAGACAAAGTGTTGCCCAAGTTTGTTTGCGAAGTTGGTTAAAAGAAGTCGGCTAGAGTTTTGGGGTTTATAAACCAACATACTATAACTAGGCAACACTACCTTGCAACGACCGTTGGTCCTTAGTTCTTCGGGGCTTGTTATTTATACAGTTTGCAATTACCATCTGGTTATTTAACATGGCCATGGAAAATCACCATTTTTAATAGGTAAACCATCTATAATAAATGGGCCACATAGCCATGGAAAATCCCTTATAAATGGAGGTTTCAATGGGAAAATTCATTACAAATGGGCCATTATCCATGGCTATGTTAAATAACCAGAGGGTACTGGCAAGTTACATCCACCCTTGTGTTATTTACCGATTCACCTCTCCGCCGCAACACCGTTGTGACAAAATACCCGTTAAACCCGTTGCAGAGGTTGACAGTCGGCTCTCTGGTTGACGGGTTCATTGAGCACCATCAATATCATGATTATAGTAGTGGGTCATTAATAAACTATAATAAACTGATATCTATATCATGACAGTGGTATATAATCTCATATAATCTGTGGGTTATTTCATGTTTACAAAACTGACGCGGCATCTCTGGGAACCTCACGACACTGCGAAGTTGGGGATCTAAACTGCCATGAGGATCTTTACAAAACGATGTTCCCCAAGTTTTCGATCTTTCTTGAAACGCAGAAAAACCTGGCTGGGCAACAGATTTTAGATTGGGATGTGAATTCAGAGAGTACCATCTGGTTATTTAACATAGCCATGGAACATAACCATTTTATAGCTAGGTAAACCATCTATAAATGGGCCATTTCCCATGGCTATGTTAGTCATAACCAGAGGGTAATCCCCTGATTTCTGAAGGCCCGAGATATAGAACTCACTGCTGCCAAAGAGCGGGTGGTAAGAACAGTCACCGCCCAAACGACGCCCACGTGAATCCACAACACCTCAATCGTCGTCACAGATCGTCACGTCGTCATGGTGGTAGGGCGGGGTAGGTATTTACCCAAACCTGATTCTCCATATCTGGAATATATAACTGGTTGGTTGATGTGGAATACTTACACAACAGCTGCGGCGACTTCCTACAAACGACCAACAGCAACTTCAATTCTGGATGGAAGAAGACGGATGGCCACCTTCCGGGTCTGGCATGATGAATCCAATCAGCAGTAGCATTGCCTCGCAATGTTGCTCCCATAAACCCCCCGAATCGGGGTGTCCATACAGGGCAATCCGGAGCAGCACTACCGGCCGGGCCGGTATTTGCCTCGCCATTCCTTTGGCCAGCGGTCAGGAGGTAACTCGACCCATGTTTCGACACCATGAGAGCCTGGGTGTAGGCCTGGACCCCGTCGTTTTGCTGGGTTCTGTGACCAGGCTGGGCCCCGCGTCAGCGGCCTTAGTAAGGCCTCCATTGTCGCCGGTGAGGATCCGAGCTCTGAGAACAATGCTACATCTGAGTTCTCATCTCTAACATTATTCTCCTGGAATACGGTCCTCCCCTTAAACTTACGGAGTTTATCCCCTTCTGGCAACTCACTACCCTTAGCTGTTTTGAGTTGTCTTCATCCAAATCAGCTCAAAGGGGTTGCACCTTCGGCAATACAAGCTGCGCAGCAACGTCTTCAGACTGCCTTGCAGGACTGGCTGCCCAGAAAAAATATAAACTGGCCAAAATTCACATCAGCCTACGCTCATGCCGACATTTGTTTGAAACCAGAAGTTTTCAGCTCACGACAAGCGACGTGCTGAACCACGTGAAACATTGCGGTAGATGAAAGTGCTAACAACCACCGAATTCAACACATTGGCCAGGTCAAACAAAAAAAACGCGAGTGTATTGACAAATCGCGAGGCAAAACATTAGAAGGAATAAAACCAAGAGTCTATTCCAAGACAGCCAAGTAAGATCAAACATTTAAACAAAGCACATGATATGGGCAATAGGACTCAGAATAAAATATTGGTTCAATTCCTCCAATTTAATCCTTTTCATTCCATGCACCCTTGTCATAATCACTATATAAGTACAATGTGGGGCCCCCAAACGTTCCAAGTTGGTTTATAACCCCATCTAAACATATATTTACAAGTATTATTATACACTATCGTTAGTATAGTTACATTGCCCAACTCAGCTAACGAACTGGGGTCCCATCCTGTACCCAATTTAAACAACACATCATAGCAAGCCATCTTACTTGGTGTTTCATCCAACCGGCCAGGGCTATCGCCTGAACGATGTTAAAGGTCGTCCCTCTATAGGTGCTGAAGAACAGGATTTCCATCTTGGATTTCCATCTTGGATTATCCGTTCCTTTTCAATATCAAAAAGGGTAATATGACCCGCACTGTAATCATCAACCACCATCTAACGATCATTTATCAATGATGTATTTCCATTTTTAATGGTGAAACCAGTTAAAACCCAAACATAGATCCATTTAGATGATATTGGATGATGCTTCAATCCCATTTACCCTCCGGTAAACTAACATAACCATGGAACATCACCATTTTTTAATGGGTAATTCCATGAACTACATGGGCCATGGCTTTAATAGCTATGTAAACATTTACCAGAGGGTATATTTTATTAAGTGGATTATAATCCCAATTAAACCCCATTAAATCCCATTAAACCCCATTAAATGCCATTAAACCCCATTAAATCCCATTAAACCCCATTAAACCCCATTAAATTCCATCAAATCCCAATTAAATCCCAATTAAATCACAATTAAATCCCTCTAAACTTCTCGGTCTTCACTGGCTGAATCTGCCATCATAAGCCTCATCATCCACCCCGTCCCAGGCGTCCCAGGCGTCCCAGGCGTCCCAGGCGCGACGGGTCGGTTCTCATTCACCGCCAGGTTCAAGCGCGAAAAGACTTCGTCGCTGGGTCCGCTGGCCGTCCAGTGCAGGGGACACAGGATCACCTCAGGGCGTCCCAACCGAAGATGGGGTACTTCGCCAATGGGGTACCCGGGTACCCGTCTTCGCCATGGCGCAAATCATCTGTATAACTATGGCCTAGAAAAAAACCATGGCTTCCAGTTCGCGATTCGCTAAATAACCAGAGGGTAATGATATCTGATACCCGGCCTGGTAAACGGTTACAGTTTGCGAACTGGAAAATCATCATCTTTAATAGGTAAAACAACGAACTTTCTATGGGCCATGTGAAAAATAGCTACGTTAAATTACCAGAGGGTAGAACAAGCCAGGACCAACACATGGGCTTTTGAGCAAGAAAAATGAGAAATGTAGAAGAATCAAGTGGGGTAATGGGACTGAATTTGAGTGTACAATCTATAGAATAACTTGGGCGTTACCCCCGAACTAAAACAGTCTCCTGGAGATTTCCACAGCATTCCATAACAAGAACGGTTTTGGGATACATGAGATATTCGTTTATGACATTCCCCTGTTTTTGGTCAAGTACACCCCAGAAGCCCTGGTTTAGTTCTAGATCTGTTCATTTTTTTGGGGCCCCAGATTGTTGAATAAAAGAGGGGCAGAAGGATTTTTTGAAGCCGCGCGGTCTCTAGAACTGGATCACAATCTTCCAGCCGAAGGACCATGTTTCATAAATAGTGACCATGTGGCACCCCCCACAATGATTGCACAAATTCCATCTCCGGACATCCGTAAAACAATTGCTTCCGGTCATCGAAACATAGCAATTTGCCCTCGATATGTCCAGGCCACGAAACTTCATCGAAGCTGAAAAACCGTCGATTTTTGCTCGGGGATTGATTTTGGCTGTTTCCACTGTGGATTTCATAAAATCCACCCAAATGTTGAAGTGAAAAGGAATGGTATCAAATGAAGAAAATGCTATCAACTTTTCGATGTGTCTGAACATAGCCTACACATAGCCTACATGAAGACGAAAAGCAGAAGGTGACCTCTCAAAGGTGGCCCAACCTTACGGGATGGTTCCCCCCAGTGATAAATGGGTTACAATCCCATTAACTATAGACATATCACTTATATCACCAACAAAAACCATAGTTATTAGACTTATAAACCAACTTAGCTAACTATGGGGCACCATCTTGTAGAATACTGTGGAAATAACATCCAGTCTGATCAAGGCTTCTAGTGGATATATACAGTATCGACATTCTTGAACTGAAGTTGAGATTCAGAAGATTCAGAAGTGTAGAATAAAGTTCAACAAGTAAACTTATAAGTACATGGCAGTGTGTCAAAACCTTGTACCCCTGTAGTTCACATCAAAATAGCTGGGATTTATGGATGTTCATCCCCCTAAAAATGGTATTTTCATAGGTATTGATCCATACCCACATAGTTCTGAATGTGAATAAAGTGTCGTAAAGTTCCCCATCCATTGAAAGCTCCATAACTTGGGCCTTGGATTCCTTGGATCCCTTGGAATCCTTGGATGGGCTGACCTCAGATTTAGCAATGTCCTGATGGAATATATTTACCATCTGGTTATGAAAAACATAGCTATTTCGAAGATCCAAAAAAATAAATGGAGCTTTATAGCGGGAAGAAAATCATCTGTTTAACTATGGCCTAGAAAAAAACCATGGCTTCCAGTTCGCGATTTGCTAAATAACCAGAGGGGAATGATATCTGATACCCTCTGGTAAACTAACATAGCTATGGAAAATCATCATCTTTAATAGGTCGGTAAAACATGTAAAACAACTACATGGGCCATGTGAAAAATAGCTACGCTAAATTACCAGAGGGTAGTATCTTGCTAGAAAAAACCAACTTCAAGGATCAAATCCTGCAGATTTTCTAAATTTCCTCCACTGGTCCATGGCCCAACGAGATTTTAAAAAAACGAGTCGCTGGGACGACTGCCAGGTAGGCGATCATCCTCAAAGCTAGCCTCAGGATGCGAGTGTCGATACGTGACATGATATCTTCAGCTTCCATGTTTTGAGGATTTCACGTGAATTTTTATCAAGTTTCCATCCCACGCGGTCCATGTTTTGTATACACCATGGCAATTTTTTCAGCGCTTTTTGATGATTGAATCCAGTATGTTCATCATCAAAGAGGTTTTTTCAGAATTTTTTTGGTGGTTTCACATTGCCAAACACTACTTCCAGGTCGGCACATGATGGCTGGTTGGTGGTTTTTCGCCACCCCTCTGAAAAATGATGACTTCGAATCGTCAGTTGGGATCATGATTCATTCCCAACTTTTTATGGAAAGTCATAAACCAGCCATGTTCCAAACCACCAACCAGGATATATTCATGGTCCCTGTGGTTTCACATTGCATATGCATATGATGTGCTATACCAGTGGATATCACTTGGTGATACGAATGATGAACAGCTATGAGTCCAGGGGCCCTTTTTCATTCATACACCGAGGAACCACTGGAATTGCAGATGCATCCAGGAATCCAGACCTGCGGTGGAAACTCAGAAATGTCATGCGTCGACTTTAAGGAACAACCACATGATGGTTAATGATGGTTTATGACACTTATAACTATAGTATTCATGGGGTTTATGAACCAATTTATAGTTGAAATATGAAACTGTGACATGGACTGGTTGGTGGTGCAATAACCATCTTGACATGGTTAATACTGGTTAATATTAATGGTTTTTATATGGTTAATGATGGTTAATAACTATATAACTGGTTGGTGGTGCAATAACCATCTTGAAAAATGATGGAGTTCGTCAATGGGAAGGATTATAATTATCTCATATATGAAATGGAAAATAAAACATGTGTGAAACCACCAACCAGGAAATATGAAACAAGTGGCCATTCTCACTGTTTTTTCAGCCACGTCACTTGTAGGACAGCTAGTTTTGGAAACCCATTGTTCAGGTCATTGAGTCATGAGCCAACAAAAAAGGGCCTTTTATCCAGGAATCTACCCTCCTTGCTGGTTGCCTTGAACTTCCAGAACATGGTCCTCTTTCAAGAAGCAGGCCTTGGGCAGGACATCATCTCCAAATCCCCATGAAGCATGTTGCATCAGCCAGTTGCTATATCCCAACTTCTTTCGTGGCTCGTGAACCACGGTTTCAATCTTTAACCCCCTGGAAAAACCCCTGAAACAAAATGCCCATATTGTTCAAAACTTTCAGTTTTCAGGCACCTTTCCGGCAGGAGTATATGATTGATCCATTCCCCCTAAGCTGAAATAACAACCCTCAGCAAAATTCTGGTTTGGTATTGGATCTGCATGAATTTGGATCCCTAACATTGTGGGTACAACAGATTTCACCGAAAAATAGGATTGAGATGGATTCGGTCTTTCAGAGATTGTTATTGAAAAAATACAACACACTCAGCATTTTGGAAGAATTTGGACAACTTTTTGCTGATCCAGTGTGACCTTTTGGATGCCATCCATCCTTTTGGGCTGTTCCAAAACCGGGTTCAACGCTTTGCTGAACATCTGGGATTTCATCCATGACTTCGGAAGTATATCGCAAACTCTGAATTCAAAAAATCTATTCAGGCACCATTGTTTGAGCCAATGTCAAGCGATTTTTCTAGTGACTAGTATTGACTAGCAACATCTAGTAACCTATATGTGCTTACTACTGTGCTGCCATTTTTGTACCATATGTGATATTAACTTTTGGAGGGGACACTGGGACACCCCCTAATTCATCAACAGAAGTCACTCGGTTCAAAATGGTCAACATGAAGATGGTTATGTCACCCATCTTTGTTTGCTAGTGACTGGGATCCCCATTCACAGAATCATATCGGCTATCCCCGTTATACCCCAGAGTCAATCCTCATTTTGCTGTACTCCCATGAGTAAATCATTGGTCTGGTCCTTGTCAACATCATCTTACATTTGCATACAAGAAAACAAACAAAAATGATCCCAGTGATATTCCAATTTACGCCATCATTTGAGCCTTATACCCTTTTTTCTTGGTACAAATCCCGCTACGTTCTGGCTCGTTTAGATGGCGGTTCCCGTGGTAGTAATAGTAAGCCCCACATCAATACATATATGTAACTGATATAAGTCCTACTACAATCTACCACTTCTTGATATTTTGGGCAGTGCTTTTGCTCATTTGTAAATTGATCAGAATTAGTATCCCCATATTTTACCGTTTATCCTAGCAAATTCCCAGTTTTAGTCCTCAGTTTGCTACACTCCCATAATTCATTGGACATATCATTGGTGGTAATTATCCCCTCAATATAGCTATAGTTAGAAACGATGTATCTGGCTGACTTATGATAATTCCCAAAAATCGCTGAACAGTTCGGGCATTTAGGGATGATTCCCCCAACCCAATTCCCATAATTCCAGTGACGTCGACGTCAATGCCTCAGGTCGTCATACATACCCTCTGGTAAATTAACATACGAGTAGCTGTTGAAAATGGCCCAGTCGAAATAGTTGATTTACCCATTAATACCATGGTGATGTTCCATCGTTTTTTGTATGTAAAAACCAGGCCGGGTATCACATCCCAAATGCATAACCCGGAAAATTGCCCATACCTGGAGGATCACCCCAGGGCTAGTAACTGGTTAGTAACTGGTTAGTTACGCATTGATAAACCACTTAGAGGACTTACGATCACCAGGGTTTTTTTCACCACTTACTCAGTGGGATGATCCAAGTATCGGTGTTTTGTCATAAAAAATACCCCTATCCTATTCCATTCTGGTTGGTTCATGTTTATCCTTATTATGGGTAGTAATGAACCCCAGTAACCCAGATAGTATAACCTCCTTCAAAAATCAATCAACAGTGCTATCTTTAATCCACCCCGTGAAATTACCTAAACCAATATCAATCAGTTACGGTAGTAGAACCTCCTTATGCTCCACATCTCAACACAACAACTTTGAGGGTGAAGGGGGCTGGCTCGTTGACGATCAAAACTTGCAAGGTCACGGAGTTGCAGCTGTTGTCTTAAGGCGCCAATGCTGCTAGCCGAGGACGAGAGAACACAATTCCGTGTTCATCCAGTAGTCGAAAGTTGCTAATGCCCCATTGGTGACATAGTCGTCCAAAAGGCTCTTCATGCAGCCAAGGCTGTCCTGCGCGCACGTACTTGCAATCATATGGATTCATACTGATTCATATGGTACAACCTCCTTGAATACAAGTGCAGTTACAATTTCAAACCGATATATATATACAAACTCATAACCATATGTATAGTTATTGTATGTTTATCCCAACTTATGGTTTTTTCAATCATGGTTAGACATGCTTAGACCCATTTTTTTGGTGTTTAATGTGCCACCTTCATTTTTGCTTCGTCCACCTCCGACGACGTCGTCCAAGTTGCAAGACTCAGCTGATGCCACAGTGATGTCACGTCCTGGAGCGTATGACGAAGCACCATGGAGATCCAAGTTTGGTTAAAAGAAATCTGAAAAGGACCGAATATGTGGGAACATGTTGATAGTAATTTATACTGTCATATTTTTGGACCACCGGTATTTTGTGTGTCTGCTATCATTACCCTGGCGAATCACCATCTTCTATAAGTAAATCATCATAAATCGTCTATAAATGCAGAATTCTCGAGAAGTATGTTAAAACACCAGAGGTCCATGTTAAGAAACTAAATAAATGTACCAGTAGTGCCGCACGAGGCGGTGGCAAAGTTTCAAAGATAGGACGCTATAGAGAGGTGAGTTGTTGTGACGCATAGATGGCAGAGCGAATCCACTGATGGACCGCAACGTGGTTGGAGTTGCGCTTTTTGGAGTGGTTGCAATGGTTGCAGTGGTCACCTCATCCACAACTGCTGGATGTAGTGTGGTGTAGTGCGGCTGTAGTTGTAGTGGAGTTGTAGTTGTAGTGTAGTGTAATTAGTGCAATTTAGTTGTAGTTGCAGATGTAGTTGTGGTGTGGTGTAATGGGTGTAGTGTAATGTAATGTAGTGTAGTGTAGTGTTGTGTAGTGTAGCCTAGTGTAGTGTAGCTGTAGCTGTAGCTGTAGTTGTAGTTAGTGTAGTGTAGCGTAGCGTATTCTAGTGGAATTAGTGTGTGTAGTGGAATTAGTGTAGTGTAGTGTAATGTAGTGGTAGTTGTAGTTGTATTTCTAGTTGTATTGTAGTGTGATAAGTGTAGCGTAGTGTAGTGTAATTAGTGTAGCGTAGTGTTGTGTAATGTAGCGTGGTTGTAGTTGTAGTTGTAGTTGTAGCTGCAGCCTAGTGTAGTGTAGTGTAATGTAATTAGTGTAGCGTAGTGTTGTGTAATGTAGTGTGGTTGTAGTTGTAGTTGTAGTTGCAGCCTAGTGTAGTGTAGTGTAATGTAATTAGTGTAGCGTAGTGTTGTGTAATGTAGTGCAGTTGTGCTTGTAGTGCAGCGTGTAGCTGTAGTAGTAATAGTAGTTGTAGTTGTAGTTTTGTACTGCACTGTAATTAGCGTAGTGTAGTGTAATTAGCGTAGTGTATTGTAATTGGTATAGTGTAGTGTAATTAGCGTACTGTAGTGTCGCATATTTGCATTTGTATTTGTTTTAGTTGTAGCTGCAGTTCTAGTTGTTGACTTATTCATCTATCTAGCTATCTAGCTATCTAGCTATCTAGCTATCTAGCTATCTAGCTATCTAGCTATCTAGCTATCTATCTATCTATCTATCTATCTTTATCTATCTATCTACCTACCTACTTATCTATCCATCCATCCATCCATCTATCTATCTATCTATCGACCTGTCTATCTGCAAGTTTGAAAATACCTATCAATCTGTCTATCT
>Ga0126342_10007899_pt1 | contig 19023 bp, 18 predicted proteins | sample Cyp1metagenome_FD_92528 | JGI IMG/M metagenome (GOLD analysis project Ga0126342, IMG submission 92528) | Coral microbial communities from Lord Howe Island, Old Settlement Bay, Australia - Cyphastrea 1 metagenome | ecosystem: Host-associated > Invertebrates > Cnidaria > Coral ... | reverse complement strand
GTTGAGGTCCAGCAGTGCGCACTGAGCTGGGAAGTTGGCGAAGAGCTTGGCGACGAGTTGGCAAGGTTGGCAAGGCGGAAGTGGAGGTGGAAGAGGCGGAGGCGAGGAGGAGGGCGAGGAGGAAGAGGAGGAGGAAGAGGCGGCGGGCATGCGCTCTGATAAAATCTAACAACCCTCACCTGGCAGGTGGGGAAAAAACTGGAAAATGTTAAAATCTTATCGAATCATCAATTGATGGTTCAGCTTCAAATCCCATCAATTGCTGGATGAAATCCCCTTGGAAAATTCACCAAAACCCACCCAACCAGGCGCTTCTCGAGCCAAGTTGCGCCGCCAGCCTTCGAAGGCGAAGCCGGAACTGTCCCAGATTCGCATCCTGCGACGGTGACAGAGACGGCAACGGATTTGAAATTGGGAGTGGATGAGCAGCGCGGCACGAGAAAAAAAAGAAGCAGCCACTCAGCCACTCAGCCACCACCACCCCCGAACCCCGCCCCACCCAACCCTAACCCCAAACCTAAAGGTAACCTCACGCACTGAGCCACTCAGTCACTCTACCAGAGTGGCTGAAGTGAAATTTTCGCCAACGCGCACTCAATCGTAAAGAGTAGGACTGAAGCACCCAAATTTGGGGAACAGAAATATAGTGAAATGATGACTCATCAACTTGTCTTTACGATGGACGCTGAACTCCTGGCTGAAAATGATAAGCTCAAATGAACGACCAAAATTGGGGGCGGGATAGGGGTTGAAACGAGGATACCTGCTTTATCCAGCACAATGTTGAGATAGATCGCAGGAAAAGGGAAGATCTACCATCAAAACCATCAAATTAGATACTGTAAAATTAGATGTAACTAGATATAATTTACTTGATTTTATGGTATTTAACCACTCAAGTTGGGCACATCATTTGGAGATGAAGCAAGAACACTTGAGAACGCTCAAGGAATCAACTCAATCATGGAGAATCTCATAGGTGGAAGTCAAGGAGCACCCCACCAATGACAACCCCCAGGGCTTCTGGTCCCTAATAGATAGGGGTTGATGGAAGTCAATAACCCGAAGGCCTTATTTCGCGGGGGGGACCATAGATTTCTGGAAGATACGCCCGGTGGTTGCTGGTCGATCCTCAAGGCACCTGTTTGTCATCCGACGCAGGTGATGGAAATCTTCGAGACGAGACGCCACCAATCCAACCAAAATAATGCATGTATGGAATGTAATGCATGTGTCGCACGTTGTATGTTGCAATGTGATGCGATGTTTTGTCATGGTGTGTTATATGTGGTGTTTGGTCTCTGTATATATGCGATGATTTTCATCGAAGGAGAGCCCATGGGGCAAGGAATCCCTGATGATCATCCCCCAGTCAAGGGATTAATCATATCCAATCCAACTTTTGATTCTAGCTGCTTATATAATGTTATACATCCCATGAAATACCCACATCAATACCCAATGAAATCATTAAATCCTCATGTTCTATGGTGTTTCTTCGAACTAACTTGATTACAAAGCACGTGTAAAAAGCATGTGCAAACCATATCAAACCTAACTTGACCATGGTTAAAAAAACATGCGCAAACCATATCAAACCAATATGAAACCCCGATGTTTGATTGTTAAACCATCCATTTATGTTCCCTCAAACAGTACAAATCGTCCGGGCTCCAGTTTTCAACTGAGATCCACGCTCTTTCGGTCCAGGTCATGATCACCTGACTGTCAGATCGTCGAGAAATGTCGCGTCCAAGCAAGATGGATTGTATAAATATCAAGATCATATCTGATCAATGATTTACCATTTGAAAAAGCAAGCATTTTATGGGGATCTGCTAGGATATATTGGGATATAATAGGGTAAACAGCTAAAAATTGAGAGACTGATCTGAAATTGAGTGGTCAATGGCCGTTGCAGGTACCTAAATTTTCAGTACCTACCATTTTTGATGGTTAAATCATGTTAAATCCACAGTGTTCAAAATATTCAAAAAACCCATTAGATCCTACGAATCCATGGTGCATCGCAAAAAATCTCACTGCAGCCTCCATGAAGGAAGTAATGGCTGGGCGAAGGTCAATCTGAAGAGATGGATGCCTCGGGAGGCGGTCCGGGGGTCCGGTCCGGGGCTCCCTGCAAATTGTCCCATAGACTCTGGGTCTTTGGGTAGTGCCCCATGGTTTTACCGAAGTCCGGGATTACCCTCTGGTGCCATCGGCTGGGACATCCCCGAACTAGCCATGGAGGTTTATAGCTGGGAAAATCATCGAACTAAATCGTGGATTTCCATTGCTACGTTTGATTGCCCGAGGGCAATGTATCATGATTTTAGTGCGATTTGACTTTCCTATCTTCTTTGGGGATGCCAAACTCATCGGTGCTCATCATCTCAACCGAAGCCCTGCAAAACTTCCCCCAAATCAACGACCTGGACGTCAATGTCAATGACCACTGAGGCCGCAACGCTCCAGCGTCTGGTGTGAATTGCATGCCTAGGAACATCCCACACCTCGGTACAGCACGGCGCCACGCTGGCCGCTGGCCGATGGCCAGCCGAAGATGGCCGCTGGCCGAGACACCCCAAAGGCCACTCTGCGTCACTTTCGAGCAGGTCGTACCTGCGGGGAACCAAGTTGAGCCAGATACCCTCTGGTTGTCAAAATAGCCATTGAACATGGCCATATATAGTTGATTTTCCCATGAAAAATGGTGATTTTTGTTACATTGCTATTGAAAATGGCCCGTCGAAATCGTTGATTTTCCCATGAAAATTGTGATGTTCCTTAGTTATGTAACAGTTCACCAGAGGGTATTTGGCCAGATTCGCCCAGTTTGCCAACATACCACATCACAATACGCTGCTGGGGATCACCTCAACTTCTGGCCAAGTGATTTCCAATCGATGCGTCAACCACGCCCCAGGTCCGCTGAGTGCTGTGCTGCATTGGGTTGGGGTGTATCCTCATCCCATTCACGATCTCCAGCTGCATCACCAGAATGCGGAGCTTGCTCTCGACCCATCCACTAAACCTGGACGAGGCGGTTGTCAAACGAATCCGCCCCAAAAATCGGCAAAGGGTCAATCAGGGGTCAATCTTTGTGAATATTTCACTTGTCAACTGAATCCACAAATCCAGGTGGCGCCAAGCTTGTTGCGACCTGCTAAGGCCCAAGCTTGTTGTACACATCTTCCGACTTGGCCAGGATCTGTCAGGGCCAACGCTAGGCCGCTACGCCGCGACGCTTGGCTGCTACAGGGATCACGCCTCGATCATAAGGAAGTTCTTGAACTCTTGGAAGAAGGGGAAGGGCGCATAGACCTTGACATGGCCGGGAAAATCCGCTCGAATTTGAGGGTTTTGGGGGACATGTCCATTGTCATGTTGAATGCCCGAGGGTATCAGTTTTTTCTCTCATCTTTATGGAGAAAACGATGATAAACCACTGGTCTTCAATAAGTACACCAGATCTTTGAAGGCTGGAGCAACCAAACAGCTGCTGCTCCTTGGGCCCAAACATCACACCAATCCGCCTGGCGCCAACCCGTCATCAACCCATAAGGCAACGGCTGCAGCATTGTGCAGCCGTGGACACGGACAGCGCCAGTGCCTTGTTTCCCTCCACGTTCTGGACAACTTCAAAGCCCCTTTTAAACCTCGGTGCAACTGTTGGTCACCTGTTGGTTGATGCAATTCGGCGCCCATTCTACTGGATCTGAGGAAACTCCAATACTTGATCGGCCAGCGTTTCTTGATCTGGGCTTGGCACTACTGATCACTGCCTTGTGCTCACCCCGGATCATAAAACATCAATCGAAAACTTGGAAAAAAATGTGTCTTTTGGGTGGGCATTGGTAAACCATCCTGAATAGGTTGTTGCTTCAAATCATTCGAAATAGGCTTCTAACTTAATTAACTTATATGCCCACAAATTGGGGATTTCCTTTAATACGCTCATAATCAATCATCCCATATTCATGTTTTCCCATAATCCAAGAATTGAGACAAAACATATCTTTTGGGTTTTCATAGACTTTGGGGCCCCATAATTTATAGTCCAAGAGGGATCCCATATCAGACTTGTGGCTTTTCCCATAGCAACTCTCTGGGAAAACTGGGAAAACGGACTCATCCAACAGGATGCGCTTGGTACTCTCCGTGACATTGTGCGTGGAATTCATCGATGGAAAGGCCGGGGTGATCACCGGCATCACCTAACCGTTTGGGAAAAAAAAAACGATGTCAGCCACTACAGGATGTGTGGTTGTTCTTGTTGATGTTCAGGTCCGTGGTTTTTCCAAGGGTCTTGATGAAAACCTCCATATTAACGGATTGATCGGGGAAGTTTATGGGAATCATGGTGTTTACCATGAAAGTTTTTCCTGCAAAAAAACTAAGGAATACAGGGGTATGGGGCAACATGACCCCGGTTGGTGGTATATTGAAGGATGGTTTCTTAGTAGTTGTGCCACATTACCAAAATATTTGGATGGTCAATGCCGAGAGGTCAGGTTCGAATTTCTTTCTGTTTCCGGAAGCTTGCATTGTTACGTAGATTATCCAATAATGCAATGTTTGTATATCGAGTCAGGGTGTCTCTTCCCATATTTGGATATGCTGGGGTCTGGCTAAAAAAATGGGGCCAATAACTGGATGATCAGCGCGAACACTTCACCGAATCCCAAGGGTCGTTCCTTCTTGTTTTCGTACCATATTTGGGAATCCGTCATTTACATCTGATTTTTCAAGCTATAAACCTCCATTTACACAGATTTCCAAGCCACAACGTTTGATTACCAGAGAGTATATCCATTTTTATCACGTTATTTTCCCTACAGAAAGGGAGGTTGTGGAGGGCTGGTTTTTACGGTGAAAGAAACACTGGAAAAACATTTGAATATAACAAAAAAACGAGAAAAAAAAAACATCGTAAAAATCAGCCCTCCACAGGTCCCACTCTCTATCCCTATTAAACCCCAAAAAACAATCGCCATCATCATGCCATCTTCCCTGGGTGCTCGGCATGTTGTCTGTCCGCCGGGTTCGTCTTTGGGTTCCACACCTGCGCAAAAAGCGAGACCCGGAGACCAAGAGGAATGATCTGATGGTTGTCATGCGGGGGAATGCATGTGTGTGTTAGCTATGTGTGTGTTTTTTATAACCCTCAAAATAGCTAGAAAAGTCATCTAATACATACATACATAATATGCATATCTATATATATGTGTGTGTATGTATGTATGTATGTATGTATGTATGCGTGCATATATATATATACACATTTCATTATTTATTTATTCATTTACTTATTTATTTGTTAATTTATTTATTTGTTCATATTTATTCACATTTTTCATAGTTATTCATATTTATTCATATTCATTGTATATGTCATTAGTTTAGTCAGATTGTAGACCTGTCTCTTTTTTGCAATGGAGATCTGGTCAACTCAGAACGCGCCTTGAAGGCCGACATGCCTGGAACCGTGGCCTGACAGCTGGCAGATGTTTCCAGATGTGTCCATTATGTATATATACCATCTGGTTATTTAACATGGCCATGGAAAATCACCAGTTTTAATAGGTAAACCCAGGTAACCCATCTATAAATGGGCCATTTTCCATGGCTATGTTAAATAACCAGAGGGTATATCTACTGGTTGGTGGTTTTAACCATCTTGAAAAATATTAGTCAATGGAAAGGATTATCCCATATATCATGGAAAATAAAATTCATGTTTGAAACCACCAACCAGTATATCATATCTAACGGATATGTGTATATTCATCCTGAAGTAGATAGAATATAGCATTTTTAAAAATAATCCCAAATTAGTGATGATATTTTTAAAAGTAGATGTTTAATGACTAACTATCCTGTGGGAGATGATGAAATTGCTCAACTAGATTGCAAGAAATGAAACCGACAATTATCTTTATCCAACTGACTAGACAATGACTAAGTAGCAGTTGGATAGATTCAACTAGTGGAGAATAAAAGTATCATTTATTCTATCCAACTGATGGTGGTTTCATTTTACTAGGACGAGTTCATTGCATTTCATGATGGTACTGTTTTTTTCTACTACCATGGACCATGCGTCTCATAAGCTAGGTGTCCTGCACGTGTGTGGTTTTCCTCTTTGGCGCCTGGCTTATATGAACGTCTGGCAACATCAAGAATAGAAAAGTACTATAATCCATAATAGTACTGATTACCCTATTATATTATCCATACATCAACATTATATTCAACATAGTACTGATTACCCTCTGGTGATCGAACGTGACTATGGAAAGTCACCGCTGGATGAATGGGTAAATCATCGAACTTTCTATGGGTCATTTTCCAACCATCTCTTGGAGATGCAGCTGGGGTTAGGCCTTTTTTACAATGGTAACCTCCTCAAGTCTCAAGTTGGGACACAACCCCAAAAAAAAAAATGATTACATACATGCACACACACAGACACACTTATATATATATATATTATATTATATATATATATATGCAGATAGAATCCACTGAGTTCACTTGGTTCACTGACTTCCCTGCACCCCCAATATGTTGACCGGGTTTCCCGGGCTGGTTCCAAAATGTCACAGAGCGTTACGGGTCGCGCCCAGTTCCACTGCCACTGGTGATACAGCCGAAAGAACCTGGACGGCCGCAAGAAAGGGCTGGAAAAATCGCGACTCGGTTCACCAAATTTGGCGGAAAAAGTTGGAAAATCCCTAAGAATCCCTAAGATGTGGTTGAAAATCCCTAAGATGTGTTTACTCTGAGCGTATCCTCCGGTATCAAACGCTGGCTGGGGAAATCTCTGAAACATGCAGATTTTTGGACCATTCCTCGAAGTAAATGTGGCATCTTCCAGCCATGGAAATGATGGCCAGAGGGTAGATGTTTTACCGGTGAAAGATGGGATTTTACGAGTGCCAGAGAGTGGAACCCCTGGAACCCCTGGAACCCCAACCACCGGCTCTGTGAAACGATGGATCAAAAACGCGCCTGTTCACCAGCTGATTTGGCGCATAGTAGGGATATAATTGGCCTGCTGGATTTCGATCACAAAGCAGACTGATCTGATTCTGGACAGTGATTCCCAATCCTAACTTTAGTTCAGCCAAGTTTGGATGTTTCGGCCATTTTAAAGTATCCTCAGTATCCGTATTATCTGCTGGCTTCAAGCCATCTCAAAGATATGTGTCAATGAGGATTATCATCCCAGTTATGCCTGATGTTTTTCCCATGTCTGATTTTCCTCAATGATAATGATCATCTGGCTAAGTTAGAATACCGACCCACCGACCTGAAGAAATGTCAAAAAAAGGGATGATAAGCTGACTAGCTACCCTATGGTAAACGTTTACATCACTACGGAAAATCACAATGTTTAATCAAAAAACTCACTATAAATGGTGGATCTTTCCATAGTTATGTAACAAATTACCAGAGGGTATATACAATCTATGTTTCATTGGTAAGTTGTGCCCGCAACATCCAATGCACTGCACTCCGAACTCAGTGATCTCAGTGTCCCGGCAGATCCGTGCAACCAGCAAGGACCAGGTGATCCTCAGAAATGCAGCGCGAATGGCATAGATCTTCCCTGATCTCAATGGATTGGTTTAAGGGATTTTTTTAACCGGAAAACCCCATAATGGGAAAATTGATGGTTTCCGGTTAAGATTTTCCCTTAAACCAATCCATTGATGATCTGGTTGGTGGTTGGTTTCTACCCCTCCGAAAAATGATGGAGTTCTTCAGTTGGGGCCCGATGACATTCCGAAAATATATGGAAAGTTATAAAATTCATGCTCCAAACCACGATGTTCAGGTTTTTTCTTGGTTCATCCCCCATGTTGTCGAAAAATCGGGTGTTCCATTGATTTTTCCATCGGGTGTTCCATTGGCTTTCCTGGGTTTTCCAACCCGCCGAAGAAGCCCACGATGTTGGAATAGATGCCTCTTCTTCTCGCCCAATACCTGGTCAAAACCAGGCCAGGCGTCTCACTACCGGCAGGAAGCCCATGGGAAAAAAGCCTCCAGCAATGACGTTTACAGCCTCTACTATAGAAAATAGAACTTGCTTTCATGGGTAAATCATCTATAAACATCTGTCAACCCACTTTTCATAGGTAAATCATCGAACTAAATTAACCAATTTTCAATGGACCATCTGTACAGCAAACTGCCACCAATTACCAGAGGGTAGGGTCAGTTTTTGGAAGCCCCAAACAATTTTGAAGGTTTCAGAATCCAAACGCATCATTTCGTACACCCCAAAATAAGCGGACTGGTTTAATACTGCGGATGGTTGCGAAATCCCGCACCAGTTGATAGATGGTAAACATCCCATTATTTTGTTCGGGTTTCAACCATCCTTTTGGTGGTGCAGGATTTCGCAACCATCCACCATAGGTTTTGGCTTGATGCATCACCAGAATGACCAAAGGGGGGGGCACTTGATGAATCGCAGCGTGCGACGGAAGGTCTCCTATCACCGTTCTGCCAAGACAAAAAGAATACCCTCTGGTTATTTAACATAGCTATGGAAAGTGGCCCATTTACAGGTGATTTTCCCTGTAAGACTTCCATTTATAGTGGATTTTCCATGGCTATGTTGAATAACCAAAGGGTATATACCATGTTCATCCATTATATAGACTTCTATTTTCAGAAAATCAGACGCATCGATCAAAACCATTCAAAACTCCCCAGAAAATCCAATGGATCAGGCTGTGATTGCCAGGCGCATCATTCTAAATCCCTATCCCACCATGAAGAACACCTCAGAAACCATGGTTTTTAATTTCGGATTTCCACATATTTGGGATCATAGTACCCTCCAGAAAAAACTCACATAGCTTTATATATAGAAATCACCACTGTAGCTAGATCAACGAGTTCTATGGCTGTGAATTACAGCATTTTTTCACTTTTTGAACCGATGTTTTGCCTTGATGAATGGAAAAAACGCTGGTATTTACGGCCATGTTCCGCCCATGTTCCGCCATTGTCCATAGCTATCTTAGTTACCCTCTGGTAAATTAACAGTTTGCTATTGAAAATGGCCATAGAAATAGTGGCTTTTCCCATGAAAAATGGTGGTTTTCCATGGTTTTTTGTATGTTTACCAGGCCGGGTAGTTCCCAGGTCCTGGTTTGGCACCAGCCTCAGAATCTGATCCGCGACCTCGATCGGGATGGATCCGGTGTCAACATAGGGACACCCTGTAAATATGATGTTTAATGTCAACCCGGATTAATAAACCATGGTTTATTAGGGGGGTACTCCTCCAAATAGTCACTTTATATGATACCTTAATACGTACCCCCCAATTAAACTGCCGTAAACGGGGGTTATTAATCCAGGGTTGACATTAATGGACAAAAAACATGTGTAAAAGGGTGGATCTTCCAGCCATGCTATGGAAAACCCTCTGGGGTCACCATCCAATTATCAAAAGATTGGACGCTTCAAGAAATGTACGGACCATAGTGACCCTCTGGTAACTTCGAGAATCGAAACACTATCACATCAACTACCCGGCCTGGTAAACGTTTACATTGCGAACTGGAAAGATCCACCATGTTGAATGGGAAAACTCACTATAAATCACCCATTTTCCAGTTCGCTTTTTCTATGTTTACCAGGCCAAACTCTGGGAGCATCCGGAAGGCCAAATCGCCTGGCGTCCAAGGAGCCCGGAAGCCGTTCAAACATCGAACCTCGCTGCAGGACCCGGGTGGCTTGGTGGCATCGCCCATCCACCCCCCTGGTCATCAAACATTCAATGGATTGGTTTTGTTGGGAAAATGTTCACCGGAAAGCCCCAATGATCTTCATGGAAAAATCGATGGTTTCCGGTGAAGATGTTCCCCAACAAAACCAATCCATTGAAACATGGCTGGAAACTCCCGCACCAAAAAAATGGAAGTTGTTTCATGTGAAAATCATCGAAGTAATCGAAGTAAATGGTGGCAACACAAGAGCCACGTGGGGTATGCTATGCATATCAACCAGGGATCCTGGATCCTCCCAATTTTGCATCATTTGTTTCCCAAGGCGATGCGAAAAAATCGGCAAGGTTTGGGACGCTCTTTTCGTCCATGTTCTTCAGGACCTCGTCTTCTTTCACCACCTGAGCATGTGCTGTCGTCAAACTCGGTGCTCAATGGTGGGTGTCTCCAATTGCAATGGTTGATTTCCAGAGCATCCCCAAAAAAATGCCATTGTTCATAGGAAATATGAGAGTTCACGACTGGCCAAAATCTCAGGATACCCTCCATCCATCTGTATCTACCCTAACTCGAGCATGAAACCCAACAGTTGAACCATATCCACTACTAAAAGCATCTAGCTTGACATCTACAGTTTGGTGTGTGTAAACCATTCTCTCACGCACAAGATGTCATATCCCATGCGAGTATTATACTAGATTATTTCTACTACATCCTATGGGAATCATCGTCCTCTGGTCAGCCCCACTTGTCAAATCCCAAACTGTTTGATGGTTAAAACCCAATTGTTTAGTCGTCAAGCATCCCCTTGTTTACAATTAACTCCCCATGAAATGAGTTAAGACCAAAGTCCTAGGGGCCAAACATCCCATCTTCGACACTTAATCCATATAAATAACTAATAATACTAATATGCCCCTGATATTTACCCAGGTCTCCATTTGTTCAACCACAATTTTCAAACTTCCCAGCAAACCCCCAGAAGTGGTGCAAAAAAATACAAACTCTTCATGGTTAAATCCCCAGGGATTTAAATGTGCTTCAATCTCCAAATGTTGATAAAGCATAAATCACCAGTTTTTATAGCAGAACCCCAATGTTTTCATTGGTAAAAACCCAACTTTTCATGGTAAGAACCCAACTTTTCATGGTAAGAACCCAACTTTTCATTGGTAAAGTCCCAACTTTTCATGGTAAAGTTCCCCCATTTTTTCATGGCGAACTGCCAAAAAAAAATTGATGCATCGCCCCCCTCCACGGGAGACATCGACGCCAGGCGCCTGCTCCGCCACTTCGGCTTCGGGGGCTCGGGCCAGGCGGGCAAAGAGCAGATCGATGCCTTGGGGTACATAACATGTTATACTTTTCATGGCTTATAACGAATCAGACAGACAGATAGATAGATAGATATGTAACTTCTATCTTGGTGTATATTTAACTTCTATCTACAGTAGGTTCATAATTATGTCTATACTGGTGTAGGCTATATGTTTTCCAAGATGTGGACGATCTTTCAGATGTCTCTCTCTCTCTCTCTCATGTGTGTCTGTAGATGTGTATGTGTATATATATATATATATATGCGTGTGTGTGTGTGTGATTATGTCTGTGTGTGTGATATATTATATCCATATAAACTGTTATGTTGTAAATCGTATTCATGCGACTGTTTGTGAAGTTCTTTCGCTATGCATGGTTTGATAAACACAGTCATCAACAGTCATATCCCCAGATTCATTGATATCAACCATCCACTGGACTGAAGAGAAAACATGACCTTGGAATACCTTGGAATCACTGGATCACCAAGAGCCTGGTGAAAAAAGCTCCCAGAAACCTGTGATGCTTACGCCAGCGAAAACAAATCAAATTGATTGGTGCGACACAAAATCAACTCCCGCAAATGATGTCAGAGGTGGAAGAGTTTTGTTCGGGCGCCTCATTCAAGGAGTTTTTCCAAGTGGCAGCGTCCAACAAAAACCCTGACTTTGGTGAAAGATGGGATGGCTCCAGAAAGAAATCAACATCATCAACCAGTTGAAATGACAAATACCTCTATATCCTCTATCCTCTCTATCTCATCACGTGGTGGATGTTCCCCACGCTCTCAGATCCGAGGTCGAAGCATACACCTCTCATTTTGAGTTTGATGATTGGAGTATACCTCCCGCGATGCCGATGCCATACCCGGCCTGGTAAACATACAATAAACTATGGAAAGATCCACCATTGTTCATGGGTAAATCCACTATAACTATAAATCACCCATTTTCCAGTTCGCTTTTTCTATGTTTACCAGGCTGGGGTAAATCTGGAAGCTTCGCAGAACCCACCCCAGGGAGCACGCATCTGGAATCGGCACGCATTCACTGACATCCTCCTGGCATGCAGAAAATTGGCCGTGACCGGCCAGCTCCGAAAGGCAAAACTGAGGTGGACGGACGTGCTGCTCCAGTAGGGCTGCAAACCTGATCTGTCATCGTTTTTGTTGGGACTTTCAAACGGAGTGTTGTCTGAGGTGGAAAGGCCAAGAAGTAAAATAGTAAAACACTGGTTTCTGGTTGGTGGTTTCAACCCCTCTGAAAAATATTATATAGTCAGATTGGATCATCATCCCAACTATTGGGGAAAAGTAAAAATGTTCCAAACCACCAACCAGCTTTTCATTGCTTTTCCTGGCTCTTGGTGTTCATAGTCTGCATATCATGAAATCGGCGGAGCTGCGACCAGGGCACGTTGAGAAGAAATCTTCGCGTCGGATGAAGGGCCTGATCTGGTGCTGGGAGCCGTGCTTCTTAGTTGAAGGCAGCTATGGACTATCACCATTTTTTATCGGTAAATAGATGTATATAAATAGTGTAAAAGATACAGGTGAGTATAGAGGTCAATCATGGCAAATCGTCTGTGAATAGGAGATTGGGAATGAAGGCAATCGAAAATCCCCGAACTAAATGGAGGGTTCTATATCATGGCAAAGTCATTGAACTCCATTTGCAAGCCATGTGCCATTGAGGGTATCATCGTCCCAGCTTTGCTTGGCTGCCACGATCTCTCTGGAAAATCATGAGAATATATGGGAATACATAGGAAAATATGACAAATATTGGGAAATGATCGGAAATATTAGGAATGGCCCATTGATAGATGATGTTATTGTTGCTTTAAGGGTGATTTTCCATGGCAAACTGAGAGCTTCCCGTCCCGCATCTGGTCCCAGTTTGGTCCTTTCCTGTTGTCTTCTCATCTGGTTGGTGGTCCAGCTTCCCAAAAATATGTGTCAAGAAGCATCATCCCAATTGGAACATAAAAATAAAGTTTGAAACGGCCTACTACATGTCAATACATGCCAAACTAACATAACTATGGAAAATCACCATCTTTCATGGGAAAATCAACTATAAAAGACTATAAATGGCCATTTTCGATAGCTATTTTGACATAACCAGAGGGTAAATGTGGCCATGAAATGCCATGAACTTCCCAAGACATCCCCCAGCGATGTGACGCGGACAGCCAGGACCAACGTGACCAACGTCGAGGCGCGGAGCGATACAAAGGGTGTCAATGTCGCTGCCAGGATGGACAACGCCAAGCCTCGCTGTGAGGTCCCCAATGACTCGACTCCCCAATGACTTCGCCAACGTTGATGCTATGCTATGCTATAAACCATGCTATAAACCATCAATTTATATGGCAAAAATGGCTGGTGACATTGACATTGCTTACTAACATTAGATTACCATATTACATCATATTACCCTCTGGGAAACATGCAAAAAACTATGGAAAATCTCCATTTTTCATGGGTAAATCAACGATTTCGACTGGGCCATGGCTTCAATAGCAACATGTTAAATTACCAGAGGGTTTTTCTATCCCAATTGGACTATCCATATTTTCCCACATCAATTGTAACATACACCACTAACCAGCAACATGTTAAATTACCATAGATTTTATCCTCTGGTAGATTAACATAGACCCTGAAAATAGCCATTGTTTAGTTGAAACTCATCTTCCAACCCCGATGACTGCCAGGGTCTATGGAGGGTATATCCCATTAATATCCCATTGAATCACTATAAAATCCCATTAAATTACTATAAAATACCATTTTCAATAGCATTTTCCTGCATCCTCGTTGAAATGGCCATAGGCCATCAATCAGCGGCCTGTAAGATCCCAGAGTTGTAATCTTCACCGTTGACCTGCCATTCGCTTCGCTTCCGTGGCATCCCCAGGGGAGGATGCGATGCGATGCGTTTATCAAGCGTTGGGTGGCCATAATTTTATCAATAGCAATATCATCAAATATCAAAATCATATCCAAAAAACATCAAATATGGCAGTGCGTCAAAACCTTGTACCCCTGGTGAACATCCAAATAGCTGGTAAATGGATGTTCATCCCACTAAAATGGTATTAATAGGTATTGACCCATACCCATATCATAAATGGCAATTTTATTTAGACATCAATATTACATCAAATATGAAAATGGATCGAAGACTTGGGGCTGCTACTTCTTGATCTCTTCCTCTGGAATGTTCGCATCTACACCTCGCGGCGAATGAAACTTGACACCGAGGCGCAGCGGACATGGAAATCTCAAAAAAATGGTTCAACCCAGTTACCCGGCCTGGTAAACGTACAAAAAGCTATGGAAAATGACCCATAGAAATAGATGGTTTACCTCTGAAAAATGGTGATGTTCATTGATTTTCTATAGTTTTTTGTATGTTTACCAGAGGGTATAGTCAGTTCACCCCAGTTACCCTCTGGGAAATCTTGAGGCTTCGGCACTGCTTCGACATCCAGTCCTGATGTCATGGCGCATCAATTTTTTTTTTGGATGATGTAATGATGTAAAATGCCTGCCCCCTAATAGAAATACTTGCTTAGACTATCTTAGACTATCTTAACCCTAGTTGAGTATTGGATCTGTTTATTGTGGGGGTTAAAAAAAAAAGCGCAAGCGAAAGATCAGAACAGCAAGCGAAAACTGAAGATATGACTAAAATGGAGTTTGTGATTATCTGTTTTTATCTCTAGTTTTATTCATATGCATGGATATACTAAATTTATCTATAAATAATTCCACTAAATCTGGATGATATACATCTCTCTCCCTCTCTAACACATCCATTTGATTGCTGGGATTGCCAGAATCCAATTGGACCCCAAAAAAAAATCCGAGCTCCAGGCGTGGAAGAGTCTCTCCAGCTCTTGCAGCACTCCCTGCAGAATCTGTTTGGATCATCCCATGGCTAGAAAATCAGCCAAAAACGACATACCCGGCCTGGTAAACATTACCAAAAGCGAACTGGAAAATGGTGATTTCGTTCGTGGATTTTCCCATTAAAAATGGTGGATCTTTCCATAGTTATGTTAGTTTACCGGAGGGTACTGTATAGAGGATGTTCCCTTTTAAAAAAATAACGGCATAAATTAGAACATCAATGAATCTCATGCGACGATAAGTGTATGGTTTTCTTTGATTTATCTGTGATTGTCCCATCAAAAGCTACATGTGGCATGTTCCCATCATGTTTCGTTCAAAAATCGGCCAGTCCCCGCAGAAAGCTCCTGTCTCTTCTCCATCCCTTCGAGGGTCTCGGCGGGAAAAACCATTTCCAGTTCTTCCCTCATCCTGAACCAGGACTGTTTGGTCGAATGGGAGATCCCATGAATCTCCATAAATACCATAAATATCCATAAATACCATCTGGTTATGACTAACATAGCCATGGAAAATCCCTTATAAAATCGTATAGCCATGGAGGTTTATAGCTGGGAAAATCATCTATAAATGTGCCATTTTCCATGGCTATGTTAAATAACCAGAGGGTAATGACTATAGTAATGTTAGCTACTGTTTTATAAATGGTGGTTTTATATAATGACTATAGTAATTTAGCTGCTTTCTGCAGTAGTCATAGTAATGATGGTTTTCCATAGCTATGTTCGTCTACTGCAGAATATCAATGAATAATGTGGGTAAAACAATGCCATAAACCACCCATTTTTGGGAATGGTAAACATAGCACCTATGGTGATGACTGGGGGATGGGTTATGGCATTGTTCTACCCACATTAAGTGAATCTCCATAAGTCAGTACTTTGGATGAGTCAATGAGTCAACTTGCTTTGGATCAAGTGAAATCAAGTCTCAAAGTTGCATGATAAACTTAGGAGTTCAAGGGGACTGAGTGCATTTATTAGGCATCTAAATCGGCATTTAAGTCTTAAGTGTGCATATATATATATGATCAGGCATCAAACTAGGTGGTCATCTGGGTATGTCCCACAAAAAAAAAATGGATCCGTCGGGTCGGTTTGAGGCTCCCCATATAAAATGACCACCTGAGGTCACCCCAGGGATGCATTTTGGATGCTCAAATAACATCCACCGAAGTGGTTACTGCCATAGCCTCAGAAAAAATAGTTCGATATATACATGAAAATTCCATATGATTCCATATCATGTCCATTGAAAATGGTGAATCTGGAGGTGTCCTAAGTCATGGGGGTACCATGCTTCATCCAAGTCAAACATGACCGAACTATAGTATTTCGCACAACCTATGGTCACTTGAAGATCCCCCATGACTTGAGACCCCCCTACCCTCTGGTAATTTCACATGTGAATGATAGTTGATTTCCCTATTGAAAATGTGTGATTTTCCAGTTTGCGAAGTTTACCAAAGGGTAAAAGATCAAGTGGCACATGGTATAATAATAGTTGGGTGTAATCATATTAATGATCAACTAATATATAATTTATATAATCGTGTAAAAAATAGTGTAATACAATATCATAATCTGGTTGGTGATTGACCTACCCCTCTGAAAAATATGAAAGTCAATGGGAAGGATGACATCCCATATATTATGGAAAATAAAAATCATGTTTGAAACCACCGACCAGATAACTATAATAAGAATAGTGTATGATACTCAAATAATTATACTTTATGACATAGTATATTATATAATTATAGTATATATATTATTATATCATTATAAACCAGGTTCAATAGTTGGGGCTTAATATATTATATACCTGGTTTATAATAATATAAAGTATATTATAGTTGGGGCTTAGTATATTAGATTATATTAGTATAATATTATAGATTATTATACTATTAATTATAAGCCCCATTTATAGATGGTTTACCTGGGTTTACCTATTAAAAATGGTGATTGTCCATGGCTATGTTGAATAACCAGATGGTAATATCATAATTTATATATTAAGCCCCAACTCAGCACTGGGGACCCTCGAGACCCCTCCCAAAAAAACGACCCGACCCCCGTTTAGGAGCCCTGACCGCTCACTGAGTTCTAAGTCGTGGGCTTCGGCTTCCTGGCATGGTAAATGATGGGTAAATGATGGTAAACTACTGCTGGTTGGTGGTTTCAACCCCACTGAAAAATATTAGTCAAATGGGATTTTTGTTCCCAATATATGGAAAAACAAAAAATGTTCCAGACCACCAACCAGACTGTAATTACTGAAAATTATATCTTTTTGGGGGGGAGTTGCTTACTTTATAGTATCTCTTATAGCCCTGGCTTAACCAACGGCTAGACTCATCGGCTTTTGGTGCCATTTTTGGAGCAGCCATTGGTCCCCTGTTGGATCAACTGCTGTGTTATATCCGGGGGATCTTGGGATTACGGGATCCGCCCGTTGCTGCAGGCCGTGCCTGCAATGAAATGGGGTCAGAGACACCATACCTCAGCAGCTGAAACGCTGAGGTCAGTCTACAACTTCAACGCTTGATAAAATCATATAAAATCCTTGATCCTTGACACGAAAAATCACAACTCGATGTGTTAATTCTTGGTTCCGGTCTGGTTAAATCACTCAGTACCTGAAATTCAGCAGCCACCTGTTTCCCTCTGCGTTCCCTCCCGTCGAGGCGTTGACTTCACGGGAGGCCCGGTCTTTGCCGTGCTGGAGCCGCTCGCGGCGGCAGCACTTTGAAGCCTCAGAGGTTCAAGAATGGTGGTGGCAAACACAAATTATCTATTCAAAACAAGTTTCAAGTCTCTAAAGTCTGAAGTTTTAGCATACCGATCTAAACATATCTATCTATCTATCTATCTATCTATCTAATCTAAGCAGATCTATGTGTTTGTTCTTCATTGATTTATCTGGATTTTTCTTCAGTGCTTTCATCACGCCTTCGTATCTTTCAGATCTCTCCATGTTTTTCCGTGCGCAACAAATCACCTTGTACCTCTTCTGTAAATTCCCCTTGAGCTTTCTGTGTGGCATGTGTTTACCATAGCAAAGTCTTCAAGCTCTTCAGCGTCAAGAAAGTCAAAGTTTTTCTACCGCTGCTATAGTTTGTCAGAAAGGCTACCCAGGGCGGGTGGATTTTTTTTAGTTTTTCCCATTGGAATCAGCGCCATTGTGTAGCGAGCTAGCTGCCCCATCTGTACCACAGCTACTACACCCCAGTGAATCATATTATTGTTGGTCAATGTTGGTCAGAAAATCCATGTCCCCAAGACATTATTCCCCACAAATGTGGGCAACCCAAAACTAAACCTACACCTTTGGGGATGTTTTTAATATCACCCATTGATCGTCATGGTCGAGATTGTTTCTCATGGGGGTTACCACATGATACTCTAGGATAAACTAACGTAGATGTGGAAAATCTATGGTGTCCCCTCAAAATCATCTAGAAAATTGCTGATTTGTCACATCCTTGTCAGTTTACTATAGGGACTATAGGGTATCACCGTTCTGCAGTTTCGACATGTCCGGCCATCGGCGACTGAGGCCACGACGCGACTTGACTCATTGACTCAACGCCGGGCGCAGAGGCGCCAGGCGTCTCCGAGCCAAATGGCACCAGCGACTGCGGAGACAACGGTTGGCACGACATCACCAACTGGCGCTGTGATTTTTTTGGCACAATTTCTGTCACCAAAGGACTGGGCCCGGTGGTGACCGTATCAATTTGAAACAAACCCCTAACTGTCCCCAACTCCAAAATCACTCCCTTGCAAATATTGATCGGGCATCAAACCGCTATCCCCAATCACACCACCACAAAGGCCCCAACACAAGCAGGACTTTTCTGCTCGCGGCTGTGAAGACTTCTGGTCACGACTGGCCTGATGGCTTGTAGACTCTCAGAAGTAGTTCTCAACGAAAGGCAGGGGTGCCAGCACCTCAACATCATCAGCCTCAGCCGTCACCGTCTTCATCTCCTTTGGTCCCTCAGGCACGCGCTTGCAAACGATGCTCTTG
>Ga0126342_10007898_pt1 | contig 19024 bp, 16 predicted proteins | sample Cyp1metagenome_FD_92528 | JGI IMG/M metagenome (GOLD analysis project Ga0126342, IMG submission 92528) | Coral microbial communities from Lord Howe Island, Old Settlement Bay, Australia - Cyphastrea 1 metagenome | ecosystem: Host-associated > Invertebrates > Cnidaria > Coral ... | reverse complement strand
GATATGCCAGATAGAATGCCAGAAGATTTGCCAGATAGAATGCCAGAAGATATGCCAGAAGATATGCCAGATCATATGCCAGAAGATATGCCAGATAGAATGCCAAATAGAATGCCAGAAGATTTGCCAGTAAGAAAATGTATAAATGTCATGGTGGGGATCACACGAAGTAAAGTAATTTGTTTACCAATATTAACATCGTTGTCTGGTCAACTAGGTCTGCTTCAAACGATGGTTTTCATTTAAATAAATATATATATACACACATACATATATATACACAGAAATTTCATGATGTTTCTGTCAACCATCCGTGCGACCGTGCTATTATTGGCTCTACCAACATTACCACCAAAATATGGATGGTTGATCATTGGCTTTACACCTTACCAACATCAAGTTTCATTATCATACAGCATTATATCAATTAAATATCTATCTATATCATATATCTGTCATAACCCCACAATAATCCAATTCCTTCCCATTATTTATCCTATTTGTCCTTACATTATACAATCACCTAACAAATAATTAATAATGACTATTACTCATTCCTCATCACTATCAATCAATTTTGTGCATCATTAATCATCATACCATGTGGGGCTCCCTATGATTTATGAAAGTTTATGATACTTATAACATCTTACAATAGTTAATAGGCTTATAAACCATAAATAACTATAAAATGGATCTTTAGTTGGTGGTTATAAACGACCAACTAAAACTGGGGAAGCCCATGGGCCCACATAACTTGGTCCCATCCCATCCTTGCGCCGTGCATGGGCCAAGGGCCGCTGGTGCAGGCGATCCGCGAAGACGTCCTGGACCTGCTGCGATTGGCGCAGCAAGCGCTGCTCCTCGGAGACGGCGCAAAGGGATGACGTGGGGAGCTGAAAATTGGGGGTTCAAAAAATGGGGGCCACCATGAAATTCATCAGGATAAGGTGACCTGTAAGGGGATTCTGAAAGGTTAAAACTCCGAAGGACGTGGAATTTAGATGAATTTAGATCTTTCAAGATCTTTCAAAACTCAGAATCTTTGCGTTTATCAACCGGGGTTATGTCTTTCCAACAGAACATCTTAGGGTATTTGCATCTTCCGACGCTGCATATTGAACTGAGAGGACGCTGGCGGACGAGTCACTGGACCACTGCTCCAGTGTTGCAGCTACAGTGGCACCAGTTTGTGCTTTGTGGTTCAAGATGTTTCAACAAGTTTCAACTTTCAACGCCAACAAAATAGACTTAACATAGGAAAAATTGACACATAAAATAAACCTTACACTATTACAAATTAGAAAATCATTGGATTTCTCTGAAAATAGGGTATAGTACACCTAAATATATACCGGTTCATCATCATGTGCCCCAGTGATATGACCATAATAATGGAGGTAATTATACCGGTACACCATGGTACACCCTATTTTCCGACAGTCCTCATGGAGTCTCGACCTACTGGTTTCGTACTTACATAATCTTACATAGCTGTGGACAATGACCCGCTGGTAAATGGTATTAAATGATTTATATACATTGATTTACATACAGTAATTTAATTAAATCGTGATTTTCCATAGCTTTGTTAGATTCCTCATGATGTCACAAAGGCTAATTGAACAAATTCAGGTTCACACTCTTTCACATCCCCATGCTCCCCAAACGTTTCTGATCAGCAACCCTTCGGACCCGCCCAGCGTCCTCCCGTTTGGCCGCCTCTGCGTTGAGCCGATCACGGCGTTCCCAAATGCACTCCGAATCGATGTTGGAGCGGGAGATCACGGGAATGGCCTCAACGTTCATCCAAGGACCCGGCAAAAAGAAACCCTTGATTCTGGGAAGTTGAGTGCTGTAGGTTGCCCACCAGCAATACCACCCCCCAAACAATAACTTAACCATATTCTCAAATTTAGAGCTTAACAGACTTAACAGATCCGAATTTCGGTAACATTGGCTCAATTCATTAAATGTCCCGCCTTTTTTGGTATACATACCCTTAATTTCTTTGCCATTTCAAAGGTCACGTCGGCCCATGATGCCGTCATAACCTTCCCATGTACTCAGTGATTCACCATTTTGGTAGTGGCAGTCTTAATGTCGGCGTTGTTTGGTTATGTCATATGTCTATGTTACACAACATGACACAACATAGTAACCATCACACCCTTTTTTGGATCTTGTGTTACATACAACTCAGATATTATCAATATATCCATCTGACCAATGGGGTTTACATCTATTTACCGTTATTTAATGTTATTTACCTATGTTTTTCCCACCTTTGAAGATCTTTGAAGCGTGGCACCGCAGGCTTGTGTAAGTCCTGCAACTTCGCCGCATAGACCGATTCCCGAGGATCGTAGCCATGGCTGGGAGTGCCCATCGCGGAGAGATTTGCAGCTGGGAATACGATGAGATAAAACCCCAGCTGGTTGAGTGACAAGTGGCATTAAAAAAAAACTCTGGTAATTTAACAACATAGCTATTGAAAATTGCCATTTATAGTAGATTTACCCTTCGAAAATGGTGATTTTCCATAGCTATGTTAGTTTACGAGAGGGTAACCTATGTACTTGTTTTTGTCCATTGCCATCTCGTTGAGTGAGACTGCCCAGAGGCAGGAGCGAACATGCGGTCACTGACTGAACACAGTGTATACAGTTGGACCAAGTCAACTGTCTCCCCGAAATTATGTGTAGCAACTGGTTTAGATCAAGTTGGTTTACCGGACACAGAATGCTGAGTTGAGGGACTGAATAACTGTTGTCTACTGCAACCGACTTGAAACAAGAATCCGGGTAAACTTGGCTTATTGAGCTGGCATCCCTCAAAGCCACCACGCTACCCCATATATCCCAGAAAAAAAAGGGCGATGTAGTTCACCCAAACAACAAATACCACATTTACAATACATTTTACCAGAAATGTTGTGGCATTGCTTTTGCCACCTCATCTGGACGGCGGTGCACGTCCTGAACATTGCACACACATCACAAGCAACACGTGGGTACGGTTAGTCCAAACATAGGGTGTGTGTACAGTATATAAATATATATATACACAAAAACAACATAAATAAATAAAAAATATATATATATATTATATTGATATATATATATATATATGTGTGTATATATATATATATAGTTGCATTTACGTGTATATATATAATTGTTTGCATACTTAATTATCGGCATATATAATTAATTATGTGCAAATGCCCCAAAAGGCTATATACTAGGGAACATAATGATCAACTGATCAACTGTTGGATTTTGGTTTTTTCCTTATTTATTTGGAATCAAACCAAATGATCATAGGGCTAACTCTTGCACAGCGAGAGAAGAGCTGCATATACTTAGGGCGTGGTCATAAACATCAAAAATCAATGATCAGCACGTCCTAACAGAATTTTGCAGAGCGTCCTGATATTCAGCTAAAAAAATCAGCAGGCAACTCTGCTAAAGCCGCCCCAAAAAACCATCCACTGAACTGGCTTCGGGGGGAAGTTCGTGGCACCCGCGCCCTTGCCCCAGTTTTCCTGCGCTCTGATCTGGGGAAAACCCATGTCCGCAGAGAACACCTTTCAACATGGATCGAAAATCGCTTAGGACTTAGTTCCCATTAAAAGTACCTCTCCGGCAGTGTCCTGTCAGAATGACCCTAGTTGTCCCATGATGTCCCATGGGAAATCTGTGACTTTTTGGGGAGGCAGTGAGGTAATGATATATGAGAGTGTGACCCTGACCAAGTTTCGATCGAGTGGGGGATAAAAAAGAATCAGCGCCATGAATCGCAACTCAGCGCCGTTGCTTTGTATCTTTGATCATTTCGGGATTTTGGGCAAGCTAGACATGTTCACCCACCAAAAGGACATGCACAATTCGGTTCCTCTTTTGAACTTTTGGCTATGGATCAAAACCGTGCTATCCTGGTGGACATCAAAAAAGCCGGTTAAAAGAATCAACGTCAATGATGTACATCCGGGCTATGTGGAATCCTACCCCCAAAACTTTGCCGTTGAGTTGGATTGAGGCTCGTTTGTCCCCCATCAAGTTGTAATTTTTCTAGCTTAGCAATTGTCCGATTCTGTTTCTGCCAAAAGGTAAAACTCTGTAGAAAAGTTGGTTGCCATCATTCTCGTGTCCGTGTGGAGGAGCAAAGGCAAGGAATGGGCCAGTGCTTGCCTCGCGACACCAAGGAGCGCACTGCGAGACACGTCGAACTCATGGTAAACCCTCCGGTATCCTCTGGTAAACACACACAAAGCTATGGGAATCACCATCTTTAATAGCTAAATCATCTATAAATGGTCCATGCTCCCTAGCGAACTGTCAGTTTTTGTGGAGGCTAAACCCCCATTTTGTTACTGGGACATCACCAACACATTTAGATGAGGATGACGGATGATCAATCCACCAATGATTATAGAATGTTTGCTATTTTATACATTTATACATTTAATTAATCATTTATGTATTCATATGCACATATTGAAAGAAAAACAACGGTGATAAAATATGTTCTTCAGATTGTCCTGAGTTTCCTTGCGACTTGGTCTGCCATTGGTCAGCTTGGTCTGCGGTTGCGAGCCCGAAATTGGTAGGGAAGGGGGCGGCGGGGAGAATGCCATAATCATGCCATCCAAAAAAGGCCTAGACTGGGATATATATAATGGAGGTATATAACCGACATTTGGAATATATAGGGATAGTTGATATGTATATACTGTATATCATAATCCCTGGGGATCCAAACACCTCCGTCTTGGATAGCATTGTTGGATTATGCGAAATGACAAAAATTGACTGGAAACATGCTAGTGTTGATCGATTTTTCATCCCACCAGTATCTGAAAGGGCGAGAATTAATCTGCAGCGAGATTATCATCAAGAATAATGGTCGGGCACCTACCCTAGGTTCATACAATTCGTATGGATCCATATGGACAATTGGAAGACTATTCTTCACTCACATCACCCATCAATTGCACACCCGTGTACATATACATATGCGTGGCTTCGTGGTTCCCACCTAGATACATATACAAATACATTCATATACATATATAAATATACTTATTACAGAGATTTATATTCATGTCCTCTTTTACTAGATACATATCATACAGTTATGGCCCTTAACAGTTATAACTGGCTTATAACCTCCTGAAATATAACCTTAGTTGCAGGAGTTATAATCCCATTTATAACTGTTGAGGGCCATAACTGTATATATATATAGCATTCCCATCTTTCGTTGTAAAACGTGCATCCACTGTGTGCCACACTCCGTCCTTGTCCTCGGCTGGTCCGGCTGGTCCAGCTGCAGCTGGTGCAGCGGTCCTGGGATGCTATCAATAGAAACAAATCATAGTAATACAATATTACCAATAAAAGTAACACATAATAATAATAATAGGTATAAATATACTCTATACTATCAAGAAATGGAAACAACCAGAACATACTAATATAAGAATTAAGTATATATATATATGTGTGTGTTTATTTATTTATATTTTTGTTTTTTATTTGTAAAAATGGTTGTGTCCAAAATGCTTTGCGGTAGCTGACTGAAACATTTGGAGATAAGGAATCTAGTATCGCAAGGTTTCTCCAATTTCGGAGGTACAGTGCCAATGGGATCTAATGAGCAACAAACAAGATTGTGTTCCACAACATACATTCCAAGGACAGCGTGACATGCTAGCCGTGTCCCCACGTGTCCCCCATCTGTGCACTTACAAGCAGTGCCTTCCACAATTGGATCTACAGCATTCATGAAGTGGGGTCCAATAATGTTGGTGGACCGTTGCTGGTTGAAGTGATCACAGAATTCAATGACAAGTAGACCCCCGAATTCTAATAGAACAAGGAACCCCAAGTTGGCCAATGAAATTACTATGGAACAATTCTCTTACAAACACCACCAGGCGAGGCCCTCCAGAAATAAGTTGGTTTTAAACCCATCAGCTATATTTATATCCTGGTATATACGGTGCCAGCTTAGCTATCGAAAACGGGGGCCTCACCTTGTATCAACTTGGACTTCGTTAAATTTAGGGAATGACAAGTAGAAAACTCCGAGACGCCGCTTTCCTCAATGCCAAGGCATGTGGAGGTGAACGCGGTGCCTCCTGATTGGGGGGTCAAAACCAAAGGGTCTTACCATGGTGGAAGAAACATCCATGAACCAACCTAAGGACCTAGAGTCCCAGGTTTTGACTCATGACTATTTATTAATCATGTTTTGTCTTTTCAACATGTGAATTTACCAAGAAAAGAATAGACATCCATTGAAGCAAAGTAAATGGTGATTTAAGCCACACACAGAAACAAAACATGAACCGACAAAGGGATCTCACCAACAAACAAACAATATAGGTTTCAGCATGTTTCATCAACACAAATATGCGTTTGACCAATCCAAATCGGAGTTTAAGCAAGCGTGAGTTTTGCCAACAATGAAATGACATCAAACATCATCAAACTGTATCCCCAAATGTCCAAAGCTGTTCAAGGTTGGGATAAGCTTGGGTGTACACACCACCAAAGCAGCTGTGGTGCTCACTGTTGTCCCTTCCACTGCAATGGTTTCTAAAGGAGCTGGGAGCTACAATTCTTCTATAGACAACTCTTTGATGGATATCTGGAACACACATGTCACATGAGTCATATGAGAATATCCTACTTACATGTCCATCAATAACTAAGATTGACTAAGCATCTCCAATCTCTATCTCTAAGATTTCTAGATTTCTTTAGATATCTCTTGCCGTCTGACCTGGGGCACGGAACCATCGCTCAGCCGACGCATCTGACGCTCAGGCTCAGACTTCTGCAGGAACATCCCCAAAGTCCAACCTCGGATCCGAATCACACAACCGATGAAATGCCATGAGCATTCCGAATTTCACGAATTGTTCGGGATACTTTGGGGAGTTGTTGTATCAGCATCCTCGAAAAAAGATTCAACTGATCCTTGTTTTGCAGGTTCTTGGACGCCATCGAAATGTCAAAGCCAGAGGTTAGTACGTACCGAGGAAAACTGCAGAAACCATGGTTGCTCACAAGTTCCTAAGTGGGCGCGGCTCACGCCTAATCGTGAACGCAATGATTCTTGGCTATACATCCAGCTTTGGGTCATGTCTCATATACACATGTCTTCTTGGCTAAATTCCAACTCCCTCCATATATATATATATGTATATCTCTCTCTCTCTATCTCTCTCTCTCTCTCTCTCCATCGCCCTCTCGGGGAGTTCAGCATCTTGCTGAAGGTGAGCCTCCCTACATCTAGAATCAGCATTTGTGCTGAGTTGTTTCTTGGCTGAGATTCAGATTTGCTGTTGCTTAGAGCAGCCCTATGTTTGTATCTTAACCCATTGTGCATTGTTCTTATACCTACATAGCCAGCTTGACCATTGCACGGTGGTGTCCCATAGTTTTCGCTAAAGTGGTTTACAACTAACATATAGGGAAGTAAGGTTTATGGTAGATCTGTCAATATGTCTAGATGGGGTGTAAAACCAATTACCAGGCAACAAACATGACAGGCACCAACCCTGGCGACTGAGTGTCACTGCTCCACTGCGGCCACTGCGGCGTTGTCGCACGCAGGGGAGACTTGGGCCTCCTGTGTGGGTCTGGGGCTGTCACCCGAACAATGGCAGGAAAATAAATCGACACCATCGTAAAATCATGCCTATTGCTGGGTAAAAAAAAGTTAGATGATACAAATGATACAAACTACAAACAGAGATTACAAAGAACCCAACAACACAATAAGTGCTAACCACAAATGCCGAATTAAGAACCGTAGCAACAACATGACTGACATAAGTTCACCAACAGCTAGAAATGCAGATTCAACGAGGAAAAACAAATCGCCAACAGAAAAAAACATGTTAAGTTGGTTTATTCAAATAACGATCTGAATCTGATGAACCAAGGGAGTTGGAAATGCAGGCAACACTGTGCGCACACACAAACCAAATTACACACACATGCACACACACACACGTATATATATATATATGTGTGTGTATGTGTGTGTGTAAATGATTTATAATTATTTATATAGTATATTGTAAATCTAAGCATACATATGTATATCACCGTAACAAAAGCAACTTTGATCTGTCCACGTTGATATCCCAAATTCCAAGCCACACCTGTTGGTTATGCTTTCGATTCCAGCCCCGCGCACGGCTGTTCCAGGTGAAACATCGGTGACACCAAGGCTGAGGAAGCTGGGCTGCCGCTAAACGACTCGAAAGAAAGCAAACTGTATCAAACGAAATATATATATACACGTTTTTCTTTGCAACATGATGCTCATGCTTGGATCATTCGGCCAAACAAATACCTCACTGATTGCTGCAGTCACTATTTGTATGAGGTCATTGTGAGGTCATCGAAAGGTACCAACAAATCCCAAAATTTTGAATGGCATACCGGTATACCGTTGCTCTACCCAACAACTTTCGAATACCATGCATCCAAATTTGTAGAACATGACATAAGATGGCCCTTATACAAAACAAAAACATGTTAAATGCTGCAAACAAATATGTGCTCATTCCGGGAAACAAAACGATCTTCAGATCCGCTTAGTGGTGCCATTGCAGATCATGATCCCAGGTCAAGTTAGAAGAACAAATACCGACCAATCAGAAACAACAGTACCTAATTGTAGATATGGTGGCTTCTTGACACCCAGTTCTGCATGTCTTGACCAAAGGCCTCAATCCAGCAGCAAGGAGTTAAACATACTTAAAACTTAAACTTTGTTAAACTGTGAAGCGCGGGTCTGGTAACTGGTGCTGACTGGATGCCAAAAATGCCATTTATTATTGTGCCAAAAGAAGGTGAACACTAAGCCATTGTGCTAGAGCTTCTAGTCTAGGTATCACGGGTTGAAATCACTTCATTATATATCTATATATAAAGTTATAAGAACAATCCTGAGCTTTTTGCCTCAACGTCCAGCCCTTCCCAGCTAAGACATCTTTGGCAACTCGGCAACACGGCAACTCAGCCCTGAGGAATCTCTAACTCCAAGACCATTTTGCGCTCCTTGCAGGGTTTTTCAAGGCAGGTCACGCTTCACAGGGGGGCGAAACACGTTGCCTGGCACACACACAACATATTCAATATGTGGGTGATATCCAAATATTAAAATGATTTAGATAAACGTAACCCGGTTACCCATGGTTACCCTATAATTCTATAAAATCAAAGATGGGTTTCCACCAAAATCAACAGGTTCCAACCCGAAAGTCCCATGGGTTGACCCTGTCCTTCCCATGTTCCAAACTGGTCCTGATTCGGCGATGGGAGATGTGCTTATGCCCCAGGAGCCGTTTTAGGCTCAGCACGCGGCCATGGGCATAAGCCAGTTCCAAATCCATCCGTTCCTTGGGCTTTTGCAAGGTCACCAGGGAACTTGAACAACATGGATATTGGTAATGGTGATATAATATGATGATGGGCAAATACATATATATATATATGCATATGTAAATATATATGCATATATATAAATACAGTATATAATATATATATATGCATTTAACGCATCAGTCTAAAAAATAATTGAAATGCTACAAGGTGGTTCCCAGCTATGTCAGTTATAACCCACACATAATTCATATGTAACTAGTTGATATATCTACCGTAAACCTTAGCCATGGGGCACCACCTTGTGGAACAGGCTGTAGTGATTGGGGTAAATCCATTCGATCTGTATCGATGTATTTGTTTATCTAGATCTGTATACATGTCTATCTATGTACAATCCTACAGTAAATAGATATCCATGCGACTACTGTGCACACACATATATATATATCATTATATATATATATATATATATTAATTATTATTATCATTGATATTATTCAAATCACAATCATGACATATCATTACTGTTATTATCATGATTGTGTGTGTATCCTACAAGTATATAGCTCCAGGAATAAGACAACGACAAGGACATTCCAAAACGATCACCGCTGCCCGGCTTCGTACGGGAAGTCGTCCCTGAAGTCTTTGGCGAAGGCACCTCTGACCCTGGGAAGCTGTCGACATGGCGTCAAGGGGGATATTTGCCTCTGGTAATTTGGTGAATAACTATGGAAAATGTATGAACATGATTGAACATGTCCCATTTGTAGATGGTTTTACCTGAAATTGGTGAAATTCAATAGCTATGTTACAAATTACTGGGGGATAACCCCTAATCGAATCGACCATTTTTCTGTGAAGAACCAAACCATTCAATGATTTCAAAAGGGGAGCGGCTAAAGAAAAACAGTCCTTGCCACTTTACTGTGCAAAAACAATGTGAGACGGTTAGAAGACTTCGTTGGGCCACCACCTGTTCAAACCCAAATCAAAACGGCTGAAATAACAGTTAAATGGCAGTTGTCGCTGAAACGAGTCCCATCTGTATCCTCCCTTCAATTTGATCCCAAGGACCTTGCTGTGAAACAAACAGGGGCCTCATCACACTTGACACCCATACCCCGAACGGGGCTTTAATGCCTTAGCACTTTTGAGGGATTATCATTTCACATCAAGTCCGCATGATAGTGTTTGGCGCGAAGCACGCATGAAAGTGGGCTAAAAATCATTCAACACCTTTATCTTTCAGGAAAAATTGGAGAATATGTTCTACATCAACTGTTGAATTGGTTCAATCATTTATAGATCGACAAAAAATAGACACCAACTGCAGGCCAAGTACAAGTCGACCACCTCACTCTTCTGTCTCTTGTCCAGCTTGGTGATTGTGAAGGCTTTGATGTGTAGAATGAGACCTGGATCGACCATCATGACTCAGCTTCCAGTGATCCCGCCGCAAAAAAAATGCACGATACATATTCTTTAATTAAAAAAATAGATCATATCACTACACGCACACACACACACATATATATATATATATATATATATATTAGCAGTAGCACCGCGCAAGGCGGTGGCGGAAGTTTCAAAAATAGGAAACCTATAGGAGAGGTTGGTTGTTGTGAATCACAGCTGGCAGAGCGAATCCACTGATGGACTGAAAGGTGGTTGGAGTTGTGTTTTGGTTACCTGGTCGGTCACCTCACCCACAACTTCTGGATGTAGTGTGGTGTAGTGCAGCTGTAGTTGTAGTTGTAATGTAGTGGAGTTGTAGTTGTGGTGTAATGTAATTAGCGTAGTGGAGTTGCAGTTGCATTTGTGGCGGTGTAATGAGTGTAGTGTAATGTAGAGTAGTGTAGTAGCCTAGTGTAGTGTAGTTTTAAGTAGCGTAGTTGTTTGTAGCTGTAGTTGTAGTTAGCGTAGTGTAGTGTAGTGTAGTCTAGTCTAGTGTAGTGTGGTGTAGTGTAAAGTAGCGTAGTTGTAGTTGTAGCTGTAGTTGTAGTTGGTGTAGTGTAGGGTAGTGTAGCGTAGTGTAGTGTAGTGGTAGTCTTAGTGTTAGTTGTAGTTGTAGTTGTAGTCGTAGTTGTACTTGTAGTGTGTGTAGTGTAGTGTAGTGTAATGTAGTGTAGTATAGTGTAATGTAGTGTAGTTGTATTTGCAGTGTAGTGTAGCGTAATTGAGTGTAGTGTAGTGTAGTGTAGTGCAGTGCAGTGTAGCGTAGTGTAGTGATTATTTTTGTGTAGTTTAGCATAGTGTAATGTAGTGTAGTTGTAGTTGTAGTATGTTGTAGTCGTAGTTGCAGTTGTAGTTGTAGCGCAATGTAGTGGAATGTCTTGTAGTGTAGTGGTGATTGTAGTTGAAACTGCTACAGAACTCTTCACGTTTTGCTCACTTTTGGCATGGTGCAGGATCCCTCGCACCTGCCACGCAGAACCACATCTGAACTTTCAAAAGTGGTCCGAACATGTGGTGCTTTTAACATTTTGACTTGGAAATGTGCTTCGCGCCACAACGGCGTGCACTTGTCAACATCTCAACTTGCAAAAGTGCTCCGAGACCGTCAGTTTTTAACACTTTTGACTTCGAAATGTGCTTCGCGCCACAGCGGCGTGCACTTTTTTGACATCTCAGCTTCCAAAAGTGCTCCGACCCTGGCGTGTTTTGTATTGTTTTGTGCATTTTGAGTTGGAAATGTGCTTCGTGCCACAACAGCGTCAATTTCGACATCTCAAGTTCCAAAAGTGCTCCGACCTGGTGTGCTTTCTACATTTTGACTTGGAAATGTGCTTCGCGCCACAACGGCGTACACTTTTTCGACATCTCAACTTCCAAAAGTGCTCCAAGAATGGTGTGTTTTGTACATTTTGACTTGGAAATCTGCTTCGCGCCACAACAGTGTGCACTTTTTCGACATCTCAACTTCCAAAAGTCGTTTGAGACCGTCACTTTTTTGCACGTTTGTTTGACTTCGAAATGTGCTTCGCGCCACAACGGCGTGCAACTTTTCATCTCTCATCTGGCCAGATGGCTCCGCACCCGCCGCTTTAGCGAGCCTACTTTTCGACCCTCCGGAGCCACAAACCATTGGAAAACACAGTGCTTCGACACTTTGCTACCTTTTCGCGCACCTGCATCTTCTTTCCTCTGACTCTTTCTCTTCTCTGATCTTCATTTTTCTTCTCCTCCCACCTCTGCTTTTTCATCTGTCCATATTGTCGGAAGTTTGACTTCTAAACTTCTTTCGATAATTGTGCGTGTGTACATATATATATATAATATAGTCTATCTGTAACATAATGTACGTATATATATATATATATATAAATACACACATACATATGTGTGGTTGTATTTCATGCGTATCGCACGCATCGAACCGATCTTTTCTCGAGGTTTTCGTGTCAGGACGCATATCAATGAATCTGGATATATGCTCCATTGCTGAAACAAAATTGGTGATAATGCTAGAGGATGATGATGGTAGATAATATATGCTACTATAACATGCTATGAATATTAATGGCTATCATTACGATGATAGCGGTATCAAAAAATGGTTTGAGGAAACATTGTCTCTTGTTCACCCTCAAGAATCACATCATCCAACTGTCCAACACGTCCACCCCTCTCAGAGAAACAAAAAGTAAAAGCAGCCTCTAGTAATTTGACATGGCTATGGAAAATTGTTCTTCATAGATGATTTATATACCAAAGTATAGACAAAAACAATAGCACACTGTTAAATTACCAAGGGGTAATAGGAAAAACAATGGTTCCCTGCATTTTTTCTTGTACTTTTCCTGGCTCCATTCATAGCAACACCGTGAAAAGCTACACCGGGTCACCTTCCTCTCCACCCGCCTGGATAGTCCTGCATGATTTGCACCACCTGGTCCACAAGATCCTCAGGCGATGGCATATATTAATATATATATATATATAAATATTTATCTGTCGCCATATGTAATCTATATCTATGTCTGCATTTTCCGTCTATACCCACACCCATATCATCCATAACTATACATGTATAAATATGTATGTGTATATACGATTATGTATGCATAAGTGTATTTCTATCTTGCCTATGTGTTTATAGTGGACGGATTGATGAGTTACTCTCAGACATGGAGATTTGACTGCTAAATCGTGAGCGAATCGTGACCATTCAACACATGAAGGATTGAATTACCAAATGGGCATATCATCTGGTTGGTGGTTTCAACAATTTTGAAAAATACTAGTCAATGGGAAGGATTATCCCATATATTATGGAACATAAAAAAATGTTTGAAACCACCAGCCAGTCATGTATTGGTGTGTGACTTTTCATTTCGGCCCATGGTATCCCATGGTGCCACAAATGGATTGGCCAACATGGGCCATGTTCAGGATGCAGATTTGACACACTTGAGGCCACATTTCCAAATACCTTATCTGAGAAGTCGACTTGTAAGATGATTACAAAACATTTTTGGTCATACATATGAAAAAATATCAGAAATGATAGTTACAAAGAATTGGCGATGAAGCACAACCAAATTGGAGCGGTTTTATCTTGTTTTGTCTTTCTGATTGTCTGATGTGGCATGCGAATTGGGTGCCCAGCGCATTGTCTCGGCAGACTCTACAGACCAAACAAGTTTCAATTTGGTCAATGTTGAAAGCCCGGTTGCCATCATGGATGATAACTCCAAAATGTAGTGTAATCCTAGAATATCCTAGAGCTATCTAGAGCTTATGTGCTCACAAAAAGGGAGTCTAAGTTGCTGTGCTTGGCCCATCTTGCCCCTCACCCGAACCTTCGGGAGATCTTGGCGGATTACCGAACCCAAAAAGGCCACCTTCAATCACCCAGGATTCCAGGAAATCGTGAAGCCTTGAAAAAGGTTTCTTGAATGTTTCAATATCTTGATTTCTCTTTCTGGATGCATGGGCGCCTGATTTTGAGGCTCTCTCTCTCTCTCTCTCTCTCAATTACTATGCTTTTTGAAAAGATTGCAATTCTAATTCAATCAATGATTTTGGCATTTGATTTTAAACGATCGTTGTGGGAAAACAGCTTTTGAACTTTGGACTTATATAATGTACCATCAAGTCGGTGTGCAAATGCAAGACAAGATCTGATAACGTAGAAGAATCAAGAACCACACCACTGCACCCCAACTGCAAGAGAAGGTCATCTTTTTACAATTATATTGATATTTTGTAATATATATGTATAAATATATATAATCATATATTGTACTGTAGCATTAAGTCGGTGTGCACGTGCAGTACGATCGGATGAATGATGTAAAAAGCAGGAAAGCGCCTGCACTCCTAGAGGCCCGGACACCAAAAACATGGGGATGTTCTGAGCAGGGTCGTGACTGGTCGTGCCACATACTTAGCTAAGTTTGTTTATTGTATATATTTGTATATGTATCTCTGCGCGCTGATTATATATTGCTAATTGCCTAGTGGGATCAAAAATGATCAAAATAAACCAACTTATAGCGTATCTGGGGGCACACTCTCCGTTGTACCATGTCACGTGTCTGTGACTTACAAACGTCCGTTACAAAGGTCCGAGACTCCAAGTTTTCTTCGATATGCGACACATCCCAGCTCCTCATGATTTTCTCCTCAATCTCCATGTTGCTGGTCGTTCCTTCTTTCCACTCCTCACCCAGGAACTTGATGGACTTCCTGGAAGCTGAATGCTAAACAGCTGACCAAGGCTGCAAAACCACCAATAAAATAATTTTAAAAGGGGCATTTCGAAATATTTATCTCTTGGGAGTAGGTTGATGTCCGAGTTGTTCCCTTCCAAGTCTCATAGTGTTTTGGGCCCATCCTCTCCTATTCAAAAGAGAAATTTGGCTGACAGAATCCAAGTTCCTTCGAAAACGTCACAAACTGACAGACAACTGGTCTGACTGCTGGGCTGATGTGTGAGGCTAGGTTTGAACCCACCATGGGCTGAGTGGGCTGGCATTTGCTCGCCAAATGGATCATCCTAACGTATGATACCCTCAGAAGTGGTTGAGGCAAAAGATACCAAATCATCCTTGAAATAGTAGCGTGGCAGTTTAAAAAAAAAACATGAATGACACGATTGCGATGCATATATGATAATATAATGCATATCTCAGTCTGGCATGCGATTCATGTTTCTTGATATGCACAAATATATATATATATAATTATATTATATATAATTATATATATGTGGAGATTTCCTAAACTAGGAGTACCTCCAAATCATCCATGTTCATCGGGTTAAAACATGATAATATTATAAACCATCCAGCCGCAGCGCCTTCGCAGCACTTCGTCCATTCGCTCCTTGCCGTTGATCAGTTGCTCCACCTCCGGTACCGTGCTGCTGGGTTTGGTGCCGCAGCAGCAGCAGTGAAAGGCCTGGGAAGCTCGAGGTCATGAGGGGATCTCAAAGAGAAAACCTGGTGATGAGGGTGTTGGTGTTGGTGTTGATGTTGATGTTGATGATGATGATGATGACGATGATGATGTTGATGATGATGATGTTGATGATGATGGTGATGATGATGTTGATGTTGATGATGATGATGATGTTGATGATGATGGTGATGGTGATGGTTGCTCCTACAGTCGTGTCACGGTTTCTTCTATGTCGATTCTTTCTTTGCTATTGCAACTATGGACATGAACACAAATGAAGGTTGATATGAACAATGGTGCTTGACATTTCTTGAAACATGATGATGGTGTCAGGTGAGAATATGTCCAGGTCCATTATGTTTATACCAGTGAATGAATGGGCAACGCTGAAAACCCGGGTTTCACCATGGTGTCCAAAATCCTCGACCAGCGGAAAGTCCCACCTCCCACACACAGAGCATGAGGAGAAGCAGCAGCAGAAGAACCATGAAGATCGCCAGAGGTCTCAAACAGGTCCTGAGCGCAGCTCCCATGGAGATCGAGGGGATTGCAGGGCCTGGGATGAAAACCAAGCAAAAAGGGCGAAAAAAGGAGGGATTTTCACCATAAAAAATAGATTTTCACCGTGAAACAGTGGGCTTTCACTGCTTTCACTATGAAATACTATGAACACTCGAGACTTGGATTGGTTTAAGGTGAAGCTGAAGCGGAAGTGATGGTTTTTACTCCCAAGTGATATCTGGTCTAAATGTTCTCTTCCAAGTCTACGATGACAGGGACACCTGGTGGTCTACTTAATGGCCATGGATATATCATATCTAATCTCAGGATCACCAAAGGGGATACTTTCAGCATTATACCTCTGAACAGATATGTGATCATTACATGTGGGTTTATGCATTGTTGCTTACGAACGATTATGAATGTGTATCACGATATATGGCTCTAGGTATAGCTGATTTGCTTTCATAACCCATCTACCTTGGATGCCAGATGAAAGTCTACACTGACTTGCATAGCGTTGAATCGCCCTCTCTCAGCAAAGCGTCTCTTGCATCAGAAACGTGACAATGCAAGTTTCCAGTGGTGCTGGTGTCAGTGGTTCAGTGGAGCTTTCCTGGTTGCGGGAAACTATCCCAACGGGAAAAAAACATGGAAACCATGCAAGATACAGGAGACCTCGAGGCTAGTTCTGACCGGAAAACACTGCAGAAAAAATAGATCAATGGGAATACTACCTCACATAGCCAGCAAAAAAATGCCTCATGATAATCATGAAAGGCACATCCCAAAAAAACTGTCCCTGAAATGGACATTGAATATACAGATGGAACCACAAATCAACCGATGCAAAATAAGTACTCGTCTTGCTGGCTCTCTCCGTTAGCATCTACTGAAGTTCAGTGAGTCCGTAGGTGACTATTAAAACCATTTAAAGCTCATATTGTTCTGAAAGTTTGTTAACTTACAATAACCAAAAATACGGATATACATTTACATGAATATATAGACATATATATATAAATAGGGGTTCACGGTAAGATGGCACACCGAAACCAGGTGCACTAAGATGGCAACAGGCATTTTTTTCAAAAAATCGCAGGGGTCAAAGAGGTCCACCCGCAGGGCCAAAGATGGCACACTGCTATAAAAACCATTGAGGCAGTTGTGTGCCATCTTAGCCGCCTATACTAGACCAAGCGCCTAAAAGCAAAAATGCATAAATATGAATATATATATATACATCTTGCAAATGGGGCACACTAAGATGGCACACACCCCTCTCCAGACCATTCAATCGGGGAAGACTATGCAAAAATGAAGGCAGAACCATGCAAAATTGTAGAAAACACAAGGGAGGACTCCAGGACCCAAGAAAAAACCATGAAAAATGAAGCAGCGCAAGCCAAAAGTAAAGGTCAACACATACATGGAGCTTTCCACACAAGACAGGTGCATACATCTTGCAAATGGGGGGCGCGCTAAGATGGCAGACACCTCTTTCCAGACCATTCAATCGAGGAAGAATATGCAAAAATGAGGGCAGGACCATGCAAAATTGTAGAAAACACATTGGAGGATTCAAGAAAAAACATATGGAGCGGCACAAGCCAAGAGTGAAGGTCAAAACATACATGGAGTTTTCCAATACAAGACATGTGCATACTTCTTGCAAGTGGGGGGGTGTCACACTAAGATGGCACACCATGCTTTCAACAGATGCGGGGATAGCGGCACTAGTTTTAAATAGTTTTGGTGTCTTTAGTCACTATGATGGCACACGGAAGGGGGGAGGGGTTCTAGAATACCATCATACGCCACAGTTTTCGTTGAGGGGTATGAACGCCTCTTGGATGGCATAAATGCATCGTTATGTGTGTGCCATCTTACCGTGAACCCCTATATATATATACATACCAATATATACAGGTGTACATGTGAATTACTTTATTTAAATACCCAGATTTCTTGAAACTGCACCACAAAAACAAACAGAAAACGAACCATTCAACTTTTCCAGTCAGTGGCATATTTCTCCTGCAGCGCCGTCTCTCTCCGATCTCTCCGCGTCGCGGCGTCGCCGTCCTCGCGACGGTCTACCAGGACACAGATTACCACGGCGGCGGTGAGGACTAGGATCACGGCATGCCGGGCACAGCGAGCCGAGGAAGCGCCGCCATGGCGGAGCCCCAAAGACTCGAGATCCAAATCTAAGCTGTCCATGGCTGGTCTGCTGGAGCCAAAGATGTGGATGTTTTGGGGTTGGAATAAGATTTTCAGACGAGTTCGGATTTTTGGAAGTTGGAGTTGGAAGAATCTTGTAGGTGAGCATATGTAACGAAACGTATTTAGCAGTTCAAGGTGGTGTAGTGCTTTGATCGTGTTGCGAATCACAATTGGGTTCCCTGTTGCTACCTTTCCATGCCCGTGTTGAATCATGGGCCTCCACATATCACTATTTAACCCAATGGTATGCCAAAACAAGCCGGACACATTCCAGACCATCTAAAAAGGAACAATACCTGATTGTAGTTTTATATGTGCTTCAAACACATGTAGCGATTTAGCCCAAAATAGTAATTACTTTACTTCGTGTGATCCCCACCATGACATTTATACATGTTCTTACTGGCACATCTTCTGGCATTCTATCTGACATATCTTCTGACATTCTATTTGGCATTCTATCTGGCATATCT
>Ga0126342_10007897_pt1 | contig 19024 bp, 12 predicted proteins | sample Cyp1metagenome_FD_92528 | JGI IMG/M metagenome (GOLD analysis project Ga0126342, IMG submission 92528) | Coral microbial communities from Lord Howe Island, Old Settlement Bay, Australia - Cyphastrea 1 metagenome | ecosystem: Host-associated > Invertebrates > Cnidaria > Coral ... | reverse complement strand
CGACAACCATGGACCTCCGTATGGCTTTCCTGCAGATGGCAGTGAGCATGGTTTTCCTGGACGTGATGGCCTAGGACCGCCACCACCACGCATCCCGGACTTGACCGACAAAGTCATTGCGTCGCTTGGACACACATTGACTCCATTTGGTGGCCAGCCCGGCAATTTTCTTGAAATTCGTACGTGGTTTGTGGATCATTCTCAACCACGGCAACATTGGGCATCCCGCATTATTTCACTTGATGGAGACCAAGCCACATGGATTCAGCAATTGCGAGAAGGCTGGAATGATGTCCTAGCTCCAGACATCCCTACGGCTTACCAAATTGTTCATCCACAACCTGTACGAGGTCATGCTGACATGTGGGTTTCTTTGGACATCATCTTGTCCCATAACATACACATTCGGCGATATTCAGGTTTGGTCACAGTGGCATTTCTTGATGACTTGGAGGGTAACATGCACTTCGCAGTGGCACATTCTTTCCCTCGTATGGTCAGCGGTTATCTCATCATTGATGCAGTGGATTTGCACCATTTCTGTTCGCCCATTTCTCCGAGACGTTGTTCTATGTTGTTCTATCTCTCATGGCTGGACTTCCATTTCTGTGAACGCGGAAGCGAGACATTTGATGCGTTCTGGACATGCATTTCAGATTTTTGTTCCTGCCGACTCGCAGCAAGATCCGGATCGTCTTGTCGAGGTCCCAGATCCTGCAGCTGTTGATGGGGAACACGCAGAATTTGGCAGTGATGTTACCATGCAGGAGAACGATGCAGAGACCCCACCGGGTGAACAGTCTCCTCAGGATGATGGTCCAGAAGATCACGACCCTAGGACTCCTGATTCCAGTTCTTCAGAATTGCCTCGTGATATTCTGACGCTGCTCAACTGCTATATCTACCGGCTGAATCATCCACCGCTACACCTGTTCCTGAACTACGTGGCTGGTGTTCCGCTCTTGATTGAGCTTGCGCATGTACTTCGGGTACCACGAGAGTCATTTGTGGCGTCTTATCCAGTATGGGTACGCATGGCTGGGCAAGCACAGGAGGATTGGAGTATCATTGTACAACATCTTGATGACATTCCTGCGGCATCTACAGAACGATTGGTGATCCTTGACGTGGAGGTGCATTTTCAACACATGGTAGGACGAGTTCCAGCGTTTCCTGTCGCCATTCGTCGTGTCCTTCGAGTACCACCTTTCATCACTCGACACGATGTTCTCAGATATGCGGGCGTCTATCAATATTGCGTAGTTCAGCATGACAGCTGTTTGGTCTACTTCAACAATGAAGGATGGCCCATTCTTCGCCCTGGCCCTCGACAAGTTCAACATGGCACATATATTTGCGTGCAATTGTGCCGCCTGCTAGTGATGGCACTCTCAATACACTGCAGGCAATAAGGCAAGTTGAGACCTATGTGGCGGGGCTACTAGCTGCACCGAGCCCAGCAGCACCATCACCGGCGCCAGCACCGACACCAATGCCCTCACCTGCGAACACAGGTTTTGGGCCACTTCCCCCATGTGTTTCCTTGCAAAGTTTTGAGAATTGGCATCGTGAACTTCGCGAAGCATTTGATGAACATGCTCACATTGAAAATGAGGATGAAGGGCACGCGTTGTATGCTGATGTCTGGTTCATTGACAATGTCAATTACAAAACATGTCGCCAGCCGGCAAAGATCAAGTTGCTGGCCGAAGATACCATGTGGTTTCCTCAAATCATGGAGTGTTGGATTCTAGATGCAGGACTCTGTTCCTGTGCGTCTTCATGTTGTTCAACCACTTCCTCCAGCCACAACTTTGCAGTCTTTCACTTTGCACATCCTCATTGAGCAGAATGTCATGGAAGCCAAGGCAGCTGCAGTTGTGTCTATGCACATCCAAGAGCGCCTTGAGGACAAACTTTGGCAGTCGGCTTTCTCTTTGCCTCGCTGGGTTTTCCACGGAGGACATCATAGATGCGACGGAGCTCAACTTTCTTTGCGAAGTTCGCCGTTGTTTTGCCGTTTGTGGACGGATGCATTTTCAACGTTTTATTCGTGAAGAGATTGCTTCAGGAATCAGCATTGAGATTTTCAGCCGACCTGTCCGAGAACATGAATGTGACCCTTCCGCCAGTAGCTGGCAAGACCCCTATGTGCCTCGCATGGTTCGAGCCACTTCTGGTCGGTCCCTTATGCAACGAGCAGCACGTCAAAGTCGAGTGGCTTCTTCAGCTGTGGTTGACCCTTCTGCTGGTGTTCAGGATGTGACGCATCCTCGACTAGAAGCCCCTGCTGTGACATTGCGTGACTTATGGCAACATCATTTTGCTCAATGCAGGGATCATGACACTGACTTGTTAATGGTTGAGACTTGGTACCTTGATCACCTTCGAAGACCTTGGTCCAATGAAGTGCGGCTCACTCAATTGGGCAGTGATTTCCGTGCTTGGGAGCCTCGTCTTCGAAGAGCTTGGACAGATTGGATCATTGCTTCACGACCAGTTGAATTTCATGTTGTTGTACCAGACTCATTGGATCCTGCTCATGGGGTGCACTTCCAGATTCTATTAGTGCAACAGCCACAGCCCATGCGTCGCGCGGTGCTCCTGGCAATTCACGATGAAACGTTGGCACAAGACTCACCATACAGGTTTGCGGCTACACTTTCTAGCACCATTGACCACTGGCAGATCCTGGATCTCGCCTACTACCAGCAGTATTGTTTTGAGTGGTATCAGTGGTTGTATTGCAAAACCTTCCTTGGTGCACGTGATCTTTCTGATGGAGCTATCTTGCAGGTTGATGATGGTATGGGATTTACCCTTCGGGTGAGTTCTCTGCAGGAACCTCCGCAGTTATCTTTTGATGCTGTTGAAGAGGAGCAAGCCGATGGTGCTGCTTTCATTCAGCTACACGTCGCCAAGCTGTCTCGTTGTGCGCACAGTTTGCTTGACCAGGCAGAAGATCTGGACAGTGCTTCAGTTTCTTTGGCAAATACAATTTTGATGGCAAATTCGACTGAGGCTGATTTCACCAGTTCAAAGCTCCATGCACTGACACGAGCTACACACTTTGTCATGAAGGAGATGTTGGAGGCATTTTGCGATCCTCTTGCTCCCCCTCTTACGAGTGTAGGTGATGCTCAAGATGTAGTCCGAGATTTGAGTTCTGTGCCTCCTAGGGTCATACTGTCGTTGGATGCTTGCTTGCCCAGTCCTTTGCCACCGATATCAACGGATGGGGCGATGCTGATGCATAGTGATTCTCCGGATTGGCAGGATAAACTGCAGCAGGCCACTCTTCAGTTCACGTGGCTTCCAGAAGGCATTCAGCTGCATTCGTGCACTTATGCGGCACTCTCTGAGCCTCATCGTTTTTGTGAACCTCACTTTGCGAACCAAACAGTGTTGTTCATCGATGGGGCTGCCTATGATGGAACTGCAGCATGGAGCGTTGTGTGCGTGCAGTTTGACTCCCAGGGCACCCCGGCGCTTTTGGGTACCATTGCTGACATAGTCTCAACATGTTCAGCACACCCAACATGGATTGGCGCTGATGTGGCCGACAACATCTCAGCAGAGCTCACAGCTTTCATTTATGCGGCGGTGATTGGAATTACGGTCGATTTTGGGACAACTCCTGTCATTGCGCCTGATCTCGAGCTGAGTGCGCTTCTAGCTGAACATAGATGCACTTCTTCAGCACACCCATGCCTGGTGCAGTTGACACAATGTTTGGGGTCAGAGTTTCTGAAAGCTGATGGTACTGTTCAAGAAGTACGAGCTCATCGAGGGCACCCTTGGAATGAACTAGCCGATGGTGCGGCCAAGTTTGTGCTTCTTACCGGCACTTCCATTGGGCAATGTCGGGTGCCAGTCTTGCAAGATCTACTTCATGCCAATGATGTTTCTTGGGCATGGCTTTCTCAACAGACGACAGCTTTTCACCATTGTTTGCCACCGTCACCCAGTCCTGGTCTTTGGTGTCTTACACCGCCAACGAAAGGTGATGTCAAACCACCCATGTCTCCAGAGAAGGGCAATCCGGCACCTGTGCAGTTCACCATTGTCTCAGCCAATGTACTTGCACTTGACGCAGTTGATGAAACGCAGCAGGTGCTGCGAAGTTCTCGTGCTATGCGTTTAGCTGCACAATGGCACCAGCAGAAAATCGCGGTCGTTGGGCTGCAGGAAACTCGCCGCCCGACTGGGCGTGCAGTGCTGGATCATTATCGTACCTTTTCTTCAGGAGCTGAAGTGGCTGGTGTTTGCCCGCATCATGGCTGTGAGTTGTGGTTGCATCGCGAAATTCCCTGGATCACTCTGCAAGGCTATGGTCCTTTGACATTTGATCAAATGCAGGCGTCAGTTCCTTTGGCTGACCCTCGACGCCTAGTCGTCAACCTGACCAAGCAGGATTTGACAGTCTCCTTTGTGGTATTGCATGCACCATGTCGGTCAGCTACGCCTGGTGGAGCTCTTGATGCGGTTCAGAAATGGTGGAATGAAACAGTCCAACTTCTTCGAAACCTTCAACTAGCACCCCTGGCCTGGCTCATGGCTGATTTGAATGCTGATCTTGGCATGGCTCCCAATGAGCACTTTGGACCTCATGGACACCAGCATGACTCACCACAGGCCAGCATTGCGGAAGAAGCGCTGCTCCTCTTGGATTTTTATGCTCCAACCACGTTTGATTGGTGCCATGCTGGACCTACCTCAACGTGGAAACACCCACGAGGAACAGACCACCGCATTGATTATGTCCTGTGTTCCAAACAAGCTTTTGAGTTGGCCCACAGTTCGCATGTTTTGAGGGATCACGATTCTGGCTTTTCTCACGAAGATCATTTACCAGTGTCATTGACATGTCGTGGTTGGCTCCAGGCCTGCGCTGGTCGATCAAAAATCCGATGGGACTTTGCTGCCATGCAAGACCCAGTGCGATGCCGTCAGTTTCAAGAGGCTTTGAAGACGCTACCGGTGCCACAGTGGTCTGCAGATGTTGACACTCATGCTCAGATCTGGGAAAGCAATCTCTTGCAGTTGGCGCAGCAGTTTTTCACATCTCAGACGAATGAAAGATCTCGTCCACGCCTAACCGAGCCTACTTGCAATCTTATTGCATTTAAGCGCTCTGTGCTGGACTATGGACGGCGGATGAACCTGCTGCAAGATGCTGACATCAAGAAGCACTTGAAGGAGATTGAGAAAGAAATTCACCAACGAGTTTGTCAAGATCAACAAAATTTCTATGAACAATTGGTTCAGCAACTTGCTGACCAAGGCGACATTCACAACTACAAGTACGTCTACAAGCTCTTGGTCCGCCTTGGAGGACGTCCAGGTCACAAAGCCTCTGGTGGCAAGGCACTACCTCTGTTGTGCCCTTCAGGGCAAGCTCCTTTGCAGACCTATGAGGATCAGCAAATGCACTGGTTGAAACAGTTTGCCGCCGTTGAGGCTGGACATGTTCTTTCTCCAGATGCACTTCAACACCTGCACCATAAAGGGCTTGGTCTTGATCCTGCCAAACTTGACAAGGACGCCATCCCTACCCTTTATGAGTTGCAGATGCAGATCAAAAAACTCAAGAGGGGGCGTGCTCCTGGACCAAATGAAATACCAACTGACTTGATGAAGGCAGGTGGGGCCGTTGTAGCGCAACAATTGGCCACCATCACAACAAAGATTGCCTTGCGTGGATCGGAGCCGCTTTCATGGCGTGGTGGCAAGTTGATCCCGTTGTACAAGGGAAAACTTTGTCGCTCTGATCCGCAGGCATATCGTTCAATCTTTGTGTCGAATTATACGACAAAGATATATCATGCCAGCTTGCGCAGACATCTCTTGGATGCGTGGTCAGGTGCTCTCATGCATCTCCAGTTTGGGGGCCGCAAACAGATGGCAGCTGATCTTGCACATCATTGTCTGCAGGCCCATTTAGAGCATGCCACCCATCACAAGCTCCCTGCTGGTATCTTGTTCGTCGATATGAAAGCAGCATTCTACTCCGTTGTTCGTCAAGGGCTCTTTGAGGATGCGCCGGATGCGGCCCCCTATTTGCATGCTATGTACAAGATGGGAATCACACCAGAGCATGTTGCTCACTTGATGGAAACAGCGGCCGAAGATGTGGCTGTTGCTGGCATTTCAGCGCATGCATTGGCGTTGCTCAAGGACCTCTTGGAACGTACTCACTTTCAGGTGGATGGAGTCAATGCATTTGTCCTCACCACCCAAGGAACGCGACCTGGAGATCCAGTCGGCGATGCTTTCTTCAATTTGGCGATGGCAGTCATTCTACGCAAGGTGACCGAACGAATTGCCACCGGTACCACAGCGACCTGGGAAGGTCATGCTGGTACCATTTTTTCGTTCGATGAACTCCATGTTCCAGCGACTTTTGCATGGTTTGAGATTGCATTCGTTGATGATTGTGCGGTAGCAATGCGCGCACCGACCAACGATTTGCTGGAAGGGTTGGCCAAAATGGCCTTGCAGGCCATTGTCATTGAAGCGCGCAAGCGCGGCTTATCTCTCAACTTCGAGATTGGCAAGACGGAGCTCATGGTGCATTGGCGAGGTGCTGGGTCCAGATCCTTTCGAGAGAAAGTTGCTGCGCAGGGCCATACTTTGGCTGTGCCGGTTGATGAGGAGGTGATTGGTCTTCACTGCACTTTGGGCTATAAACACCTGGGAACCTGGCTACAGAACAATGCTGCTTCTACACGCGATGCTCGAGCACGCCTGACTGAAGCACGGAAAGCCTGGGGCCCTTTGGTGCGTCCGGTGTTTCGTCGTTGCCAAATCAATGCTGCTACCAAGCGTCAGCTGTTTGAGTCTCTGGTGATGTCCCGTTTGCTCTACAATGCACACATCTGGTCGATGCTTTCAGATGAAGAATTCTCCAAATGGGCGAATGGTCTCCGCTCCATGGTTTATCCCTTGGTCCGCAGTGAACTTCGAGGATTACCGCCCTTTCAATTTGACGTTGCTACGCTATGTGGACTAGCGGGACTTCTCACACCAGGCGATGCTCTTCATGCGGCGCGATTACGGTATCTTCGGCGCTGGATTGTTGGTGCGCCGCCTTTATTGTGGAATTTGGTTCATGCTTCAGCATCTACTTCCTGCTCATGGTTGTCTTCTTTGCGACAGTCCTTTGCGTGGTTTTCCACATTCTATGGTGCGCGTTGTGGCCTCACACAGGACTCTTCGCTGGTTGATTGGTTTACATTTGTGAAAATCGATGAGCGTTGGAAAGGGCGTATCCGTCGAGCTCTTCATTCATGCCGCCAATACCGGCGTCAATATGCCTTTGTGGAGGTATGGAAGGCGTCATTTGTGTCGCTGATGCAGGAGAACGCCATTGGCATTTCTTCGAGTGAAGCTGCTCCGGTAGCCTGTTGGCGGTGCGATCTATGTTCTGAAGTTTTCCAGTCCAAACGGGCATTGGCGATGCATGCGAGCAAGGTCCATGGCTACAAAACTCTAGTCAAGCACTTTGCAGCAGATCGTACATGTGCTCATTGCTGTCGAGATTTTCATAGCCGAGCACGCCTTTGTGCGCATCTTCGTACAGCCGATGATTGCTTTAGCCGACTTCGTGCTTGTTTGCCTCCCTTGGCAATTGAGGTGATGAAGGAGAAGGAGGCTGAGGATCGTGTCTTTGCCAATGATTTGAAGAGACAAGGATGGGGTCCCACGAAGGCAATGTGCCCCGTGGTTCGCGCTGTTGGGCCCGGTTTGCCGGCACCAATGACACAGGATGCGCACGACATGTATCAACGGTGGCTCCTTCGTGCTGGACCCGGCGATCTTTCTGCGGTGGAGGCTCTTTCTGGTGCTTGCATCGGCAATGGAGCAGAGGCGCCAATCGAGACGGAGGAGTCGAACGAGATTGCATTTGTCTACCAGTCCCCTGCTGGCGATCTCACTGGTTCTTGTGGGAGGTTTGCACCTGGTGCTCTGGCGCGACTTCACGCGGCACTTCATATCCGGACGCTATGTTTTATCCATGTTTTTTCCGGTTATAGAAGACCCGGTGATCTCCAATGGAACATTGAGTCTCATCAAGTTCAAGGAGCGCTACAGATCTTTTGCATCAGTGTGGATTACTGCCTTCAGGCTGATCAAGGTGATTTGGCTGGAGCTCACCGTATCGCCTGGTGGGAGAAGCAGGTGTTGACCGGGGCGGTCGGGAGGGGGTCCTCCGTGCGAGACGTGGAGCGCCGCGCGACTACTCCCTGACGGACCGTGCCCGCTTCGAGACTACGACCATCCGTATGGACTCCCAGCTTTATCAGACAGACATTGGCAGCAAGTCGAAATTGGCACGCACCTAGTATTGTTCATCGTGAAGATGGTCTACTTGTGTGCCAAGATGGGTGGATGCGGATTCATAGAGCATCCGGCCTACCCTACGTGGGCCATTTGCCACCGGCCGTGCAGCATCTGGTCTATCTGGCCTATTAGATGGCTGCGCCGCCTGCAGTGCGTCGAGATTTGCACCTTTGACCAGTGCTGCCTTGGGTGCGAGGCGCGAAAGCCGACTACGTTGGCTCTTTTGCGGCTTGGGGTCTTCTCCCGCACTGTCCGCACACTTGGTCGACAAGGGCGTTGCGCTCATCCTGCGCATCATCATACCAGTCTCCAAGGCCGTGATGAGAGTGGCAAATTCAAGACTTCCATTGCAAAGGTGTATCCGCCGCAATTGAATGCATTGATGGCTGACGCTATTGTTCATCATGCACTTTTGCTGGCTGATGCATTGCCAGTGGTGGAACAACCACTGGCCCCATCTCTCCTTGAGTTGAACCGACTGGATTTTGTGACAGACCAGGTCCAACCGGACTACCATGGTGTGTAGTACAGGGTCGGTTTGATTCGTTTCAGCATGCACCGAGCAGAGACTCTGCAGTATGCCTAAAGGTTAAAAAAAAACATAAAATGTATTTGATGAGCATCTGGAGGTGGTAAAATCAAGAACCACCAGTCTCTCAAATTGAGACTGACATCATTCCGGAGATATTTTGGATGGTGATGGATTTTACACTTCTCTTGTTGCAAACCAGTAGTCCTCCTACCCTGGATTCCTGCATTTTCTTTCCTGGTCAACTCCTGGGATGACGTTTGAGACGTGAGGTCATGATCAAATTCCAGATCAAACTCCCTACAAACATCAAAAGAGTTTTAGGGGATTGTCTAAAAATAGGGTACTGTATATATGATTATATGGATATATCCAATCAAAAAAGAATGGGATACCCTCCAGTAAACTAACACAACTATGGGTTCCATCACCACTTTTAAAAGGTACATCAACTATAAATGGGCCATCTTCAATGGCTATGTTATACAGTTTACCAGAGGCTAATGAGATGAACCAATGGATTCTTCCCATTTCCCACATCTTCCGTCTCCCAAGGCCCCCGGCCCGAAGAACAAGCTTTCAGAGACAGTGTGGATCCTGCGATCTCTGTTTGTCCCCATGGCTATGGGTCAAAATTGGGTACCTCAATAACTAGACGGTTAACACTAAAAATACACTAGAATCTGTGATCTCATAGGGCTTAAAATTTGACCCATCCCCACATGTTTGGATGGTAGAATAGCATGATGTCCTGTAGTGTTTCCCAGCCAACTCAGTAACAAAAAAAGAAACTCACAATAAAACAACAGAGCCAGAACTTGCGGTTACTTCTGACAAGAGGTGCTTTGAGGTAACTATACATTATCGAGAAAATGTGTATACAGATGTATATTTAATTTATATATTATCAACTGCGCTACCTGTTGTAGGACCATTGCCAGTGACTGTGCATACTACGTGTATGTATATATATATATACATATAGGTAGATGCTATAGAAAGTACAAGTACTTGAGATTGAAAGCAATTTCAGTATGAAATCTAGATCCCTCTAGGTCCCCTACCTTTGCTATGGAATTATGTCTTTACAGCACACCCCTCTGAAGTAAAGCTTCTTTTTGGCTGGGAAATGTGCTTGAATTGGTAGGGGAAGCTGCTGTTTATGTGAAGCAGCTAGCAACAATGTTGAAAGTGGACCCCTAAGTCCCTAAGTATGATAAACACCCACTGAGCAATGCAAATATGCAGATGGGACAAAAACATGTGAAATGTGGATCTTTCTGACTATGGGGAATTGAAACTCAGCAGGGCAGCAACTGGAAGTAGTCTCATCTTCTCAACACTTGGGATCCCAAGATAAAACATATTCAGGATTCATCAAGATTCATCACCCCCAAGATCATTATGGTGGCCATTAAAAATGGTCAAATGTTCATATTTTCCCGAGGTTTCCTGAAATGGGTTACCACAGTTACCACAAGTCACCATGGTTGTGAAAACTAAGTCATGATCCAATTGATCCATATGGTCGACCATGACTTGGATGATTTGGGGTACCCTCTGGTAATTTAACATAGCTATGGAAAATCACCATTTTCAATGGGAAAATCCACTATAAATGGTCATTTTCAATAGCTATGTTAGTTTACCAGAGGGTACCCCCATTGACCCCCTAGAAACCACAGAAAACCTCCATAGAACCCGCCCTGACCGATCCTCCTGCGACGTCTCCCGGCTTCACCAGGACCGTCGCGCCCGGTGCCCGCTGCCGGGCCCCAAGGACTTTGTCAAATTTGACGATTTCTTGGCTGTAGATGCTCTGATTTCGTGGCCGGTCATCGTTGTTTTCGCATCCCAAGAATGCCACACATGCCACACATGCCTTTTTTTGGGGGGTTGCTTGAGAAATCGGTTTTTGATGTTGGTATCCAACAGCTGTGTTTTGATCTTGAGCTACCATGAGGCTTTTTTCCTTGCTGGATTACACGGGTATGGACCGAGTACTTTTTGTACATCAAGAGGCCCCCAAGCTGTGCAAGTCCAAAGAAACAAATGATCTTGTCAGAAAATGGGGGGGCACCGTAGTACCGAAGTACCCATAAAATGGCACTATATGGAATCTTGTGCCATGGACCCAATTTTCAGAATGGGGCAGTCACGATCGCAAACACTCTCCTGGTGTAAGCTAAGTAGCTGTAGTCTACACCCCCTTGCGGTGGCTTCTTTGCGAACTGGGGTAGTGCTTCAGCATCTTCATCGACAACAATTGCCAATATGCTGGCCCATGATCACATCATGAAAGTATTGGAGGATTTTTGCATTCCATCTCATGTTTTGTCATCATTTTCCCCATCAACGTGGCCTTTTTTGGCCATTTCTGATGATTAGTGATCCTACCTCTACATACTCATGTTTATATATATATACACACAAATATACATACTATATGATTACAGCCACAGAGCCATCAGCCAAGCTATACGGTGAGCAAAGCTCCAGCTGGGGTGGATGCTTGACATGCCACCCTCACTATGACTTCAACTTCTTTGGCTTCTCAAAACATGGCAAAATCAGACGGAAGATCTTGCTCTTCCAGTCTAGGCTCAGTTTACAACATGTTCCATCTTCAGTGATCATCAGTGAAACAACCCATTTTTCTTGAAGCCAAGGACTTCGCCCATTGCAATGGCCATTTCTCCTTGGGCGCGGCCATTTCTTTTTTCGGTTCCGCTTCGGGCTTCGAGCTTTGATCCATCCGCCCACCTCACAACGAGACACAGATGGTGAGCCAGAAATGTTGGGAGAAAATCAGGTGATTTTGGGGCTTGAAATACCCTCTGGTAATTTAACATAGCTATGGAAAGATCCACCCATTTTTCATGGGAAAATCCACTATAAATGGCCACTTTCAATAGCTACGTTAAATTACCAGAGGGTATGTTGAAATGCCAAAAAAATCTCCAGGCCATCGAGGCCATATCGGAGATGATCTGCCCAAACCTGGCCGGAAACGGCCGGAAAGCCAAGCCTTGCCTCAACGAGGTGGAATACGACCTCAAACAGGACGCACGGATGGGATGACGAAGCACCTTTTCAAAACGAGTCCATCTGAAGGTTCGACCAAAAAAAAATATCATGATCTACATAGCCTGATTTGCAGAGACGATCACAAGCAAGTTTGATCTATTCTATTCCTAAATGGGTTTGGTTTTTGATGGATTTAGACCTCATTTTTTCCATTATTAAATAATAGGGAACATACCCTGTGGTAATAAAACATGGCTAGGATGATTTTGCCTTTGAAACCTCCATTTAGTGCCGAATTTCCCAGCTAGCCACGTTTGATACTACCAACCAGGACCAGCATCATCATTGGTTATATAGTCCATATCTATATATATATACACCATGTTATATCCCCATGATGGAATATGACCATCAAGTACCCCATTGACTGATTAATTAGTTGTATATGTACCCTCATTGATCAGTAGTTATATATCACCATTGATCGTAGTCAGTCAAATCCCAATAATGAAACATTCCCAAAATCACCATAAATGGACTGTGTAAACCATCCCCAAATGGTAGGATTATTATTGGGTTTATCACATTATATATATATATGTTGAATTATATTGAATACATAATCGTTATAGGCATTATCATATTCTATAACTATTATATTCTTTATATTTGCTTATATCAATATATATATATATATCACCAGTATAGTTACAGAAATTAAACCGTTCTTTTTTATGGTTCATATAACCATTGTTCCCCATTCACCATACAGTTGGAGACGTACCATCACTGGGTCAGGACTTCAAACGTCCTGAGAGCAGCGCTGAGACCAAAGTCCAAGCCTGACTGAAACGTGGATCTGGCTTCATACATTTTACATATATACATATACAATCATATACATATATAAACATAGAGAGAGAGATACAGATACAGTCATATATTGGCTCTGGCTGTTGTATACATGTATGGATATAGTCATACATGGATATGGTCAAATAACTGTGTGTGTGTGTATGTATGTATGTATGTATGTATGTATGTATGTATGCATACATTGATGGATAGATAGATAGATAGATAGATAGATAGATAGATAGATGGATAGACAGATAGATAGAATAAGATCAGATAGGGTAGGATAAGATAAGATAAGATAGTTATATAGCTAGATGATAGATCGATAGATAGATAGACAAATAGATAGATCGATAGATAGATCGATAGATAGATCGATAGATAGATCGATAGATACATAATGATATAATGATATAACGATAAAATGATTTAATGATATAATGATTTAATGTTATAATGATAAAACAATCATATAATAATGACATAAATATATATATATAATAATGATATCATGTATATATTATATAGTCATGCGCTGACTATTAAATATTGTGCAATGGAGCAACCCCTCCAAGGTGGTCGTGCCCTCTGACAAGCGGCACAAGTCATTGATGGTCACGACGCGTGATCCTGTTGCCCTGGGATCCGGTCATGGGAGCATCGAGAAACATGCCATGAGATGGCTATGTATTAGGAGCTAACCCTATAATAGATGGTTTGGATGCATGTTGATTTCCCACACTCATATGTTTATTTCATAGGTTTTGACCCATCCCCATATAATGATATCTAAGCCTATCCCAACACTTTGTATACTGATTGGTAAATGTGTATCCCTATTGTGGGTGGACAAATCACGCCCAATCAACTAGTTAATTTAGTATATATATATATACATATATAAATGATTATGATGATGATGATGATTAAATTAACTCCAAAGATATGTATATGTATATATATACACTAAATGAACTAGTTGAACATTTACGTATTAAATCCCCAACATGCACCAATCACCCCTGATATTGTCAGCATCCCCTGTACCACCGGGATCCGCACGACCACGCGCACCTGAACGGGATGACCCCGTCGGATCACCAAAAATCGAGGAACCACCGGAAAATCAGCACCTGGACTGCATTATTTCTATATTATATATATATATATGTCATATATATGCATATATATATATATGCATATATATATAGTCATTCTGGAGAAAATGGTATGGCAAACTCCAATCTTGAAAATGGGGATGTCAAATGGTGCATTGTTTTTGCACCTTCAGTAGATTCTGTCTATTTCATGTATATTAAAATGTATATTATAATCATGGTATATCATAGCTAAACCCACATGGGGGTTTCCTAAAATAGGGGGACCCCCAAATCATCCATTTTAATAGGAAGTTCCATTATAAACCATCCATTTTAGGCTACCCCCCATGTGAGGAAACCCCGAGATCTGCCACATCATAGCCATGTCCCAGTCCAGTCCATCACTCCTCGTCTCTGGGGAGCCATAGCCCTGCGGGCAGGGTGAAGAATTTGACTGGGACATGGGGTGGTGGTTTAAAAAAAAGAGTGGCATCTCAAGAAACATCAGCAATTCGAGCATCAAACAAACATGGATTCTTTATTGGGTGAAGAATGGTGGTTTCAGCAGGAGAAATGGATAGCTGACCAGCAACTTTCGGGGCTTTTAACCAACATAAAAATCAGGAGTTGAACAAGAAAAACGACATCCATTTCTTGGATTTGCTAGACCCAAGAAAATGAACATGAACCTAGTAGATTCCCCAAATTGATGGATTAACTTAACTTCAATGGGGGAAAAAAAAGACACATCTTCAGCAAATCCAAGATTTGGGTTGAGGAAAACCGATCGAAAACCTATGGCTTCTGCTACCGAATATATCTGTGTCCTAGGGAACCTGGGATGGTTTCAACGACGGCATAGGCCTGGTATAATCCAACTGTCGAACTGTCCGAGTGTTGGGAAAAATATGAAATATGAACTATTTAATGTATGATTGATTAAATGATGTTTTTCATGCCAGGTGTTTTTCGATGAAAATTCCCATCTTTGATGATCCAATCTCCCAGCCGCAACAGCGCCCACGGGGCTTCCACCGTGGATGCATCAGCATGATCCATGGAACTAAAGCGACCTGGCAAACGTGCATGGCCCTGTTGGTTTTCATATGGTATACATCAAGAAAGTTAGCCTCTGGTAAACTAACAGTTTGCGAACTGGAAAGATCCACCATTTTGAATCGGTAAATCAGCTGTTTCTATGGCAATTTTCAATAGTTATGTAACAAATTACCAGAGGGTATCAATGAATAATGAATTAGGATGAATTAGCTTTTGATAAATAATAAATATATATCATTTGGAAAATGTTGGAATGAGAATATAATGGTTCCTGAATATGGTTTGATTGAGACTAAGTATGGAAACTGTAAATTGTCTGGATTCCAGACCAGAGTCTGGATATTCACAGCATATTAGGAACCATTCATTTAATGGATATCCATACAATCTGATATTCGAACAATTTCATGGAAACTCCAACAACCTACTGTAGTTTATTCATGTTTGGTGCACCGTTTTTCATTGCTTTTATGGAATCATAGCTGGTTGTGCTTTGATGCAGCCCCTTATTGTTTCAACCGGAGCTGCTCGGCCGCCAAGTGTTTTCCCATCACCATACAAATGGCACAAGGTAGGCGCGTCCAAGCTTGGCATACCTCGCTCTGGCCGTCCAAGTACTGTCCACGTCATCCCACGCCTTTCTATTCGTCCGAGATTTGTTGACATTCTCTGAACAGAAAGTGTTATAACGTTATAAGTGAAGTCTGCGGAATTTGAACATTCTCTGATGATTGGCAAATTCGAATTATATGAATTATATGTGCCTCCGTGGTCTTAGCTTCAAGCACCTTCAGCCTTTGTCGGTTTGTCAAACTGTTGACAGATGTTGACAGCCACACCCTTGTTACAAATACGATGCAATAAACATAGTGTTCGACCTTCACCAGTCCTTCACCAATCCTTCGAATGAAAGCGCTTGATTGCAGTGCCGGATGTACCATGTGACCATCACGGATACCTGGACATTGACATAGCAATGATGATGTTGGCACCATCTGCATTGAGCACCCGGAACGTATATTGGTTTGTCTGGAAATACGGTACTTCCCTAAAGTTGATCATCACTTTCACCCAAGAATGACCATATATTAGGGATCATTAGGGACATATTAGGGATGTCACCACTGGCTGGCCAAGGAACTCATCACCAAAGGTCTTCAAATACCACTGGTGAGAGGCAACGCTCCTGTGCCAAGCGTATGGATGAAGTTGTTGTCAAAAATGGATGCTTCAATGTCCAAAGAGGTCCCAAAAAATATGCAAGTAAAATACGGACCGGAATATGTTTTTATAAATATCAAAAACATAGCCGAGTTGAAGAACATCCCCTCAAAGTATACACACTATGTCATGGTATGTCTCAAAATTACAACTCCCAAAATTTGCTGGTTTTATATCAAACATCGCTAAATTGCAGGTTCAAAGAGGTACCCTACAGGCTAGAACTATCCCCAAATGAATGCAGTTGCCTATTGATTCATGCTTATATAGATCCCCCCAGTTATTGTTCTGGATAAATTACAATACTTCATCAACCTGAAGGAAGGCCATTCTGGGAGTTACAGGTTACAGTACTGCTTACCATATAGTGAAGTCGCAGAAAGGTCGTTGTCATTTATCCAGATTATATCCAGGGGAATTATTGAATATAGATGATTATCCTATCTTTTTCCCACTGAATCTTGAGATTTTGAATTTCCATCTCCCTTGATGCTTTGCCTCTTGTAAACTACCATGTATGTAGATCATTTTCATAGGGTCGCACCATGTGTTTTCCGCATTTTTCTGTATTTCTTGCCCCAGGGAACCCTCCAGTAATCAAACTCGTCATCTATCGATGATCTTCCATTAACACCTCCGTTTATGAGGATTTTCCATTTATTAATGCTTGTATATTCCATTGATTTTCCCAGTTATTTGCAGTTCCCCTTGATTCATCCAGTTGTGTCCCCCTTTTTGCTCGCACCTTGGGATCAAGTTGCCAGCAGAGACCAGGAATATAAAGAGGCCATTGGGTCCCCAACCTCAGGTAGCGCGGGCTCTACTGTTCTACAATTACAAGCTAGCGTGCAAGCCAGAGATACTCTATATATACTAGTACACCTATATGAATATATGGTACATATAGTTCTCTACCGTCCTAATTAGTTTCTATCAGTTTTTAAGTGGGATGGTCCTGCAAGTAGAACACTAAAATGGATGAAATTGGGTGATGTGATATAAGCTTCGCATGGGTATGCCAAAAAATAACCAGGTGGACGCAAGAGTTGCAAGGTTTCCACAAATCCTGAAATGGACCATCATCTAGTGAATGATAGAAGAACGTATTCGTTTACCTTGGTTGCCCATCCAGAACATAGACCTACACTCTCCGATATCTATGCCGCCACTTTCATACCCAGTCATAGTATGGTATTTATGATATATATAATATAATACATATATATATATATAATTATATCAGCTATACTTCCCACTATCAAACAATACAATCTAAAACCATGTTTTCCCAGTCATGGTGAGAACCCCAGTGATTATGTCTCTTCTTGGCATTGCGAAGTGTTCCTGAATCACCACCAAGAATCTGAGAAGAAAAAAACCCAGCCACGTCCAAAGCCTCAGTTGCACGCAAGCACCACAAACGGGGATGAGCAGAGACCGGGGGACCAATGGACCCACAAAACTAGTGATTCTTGGTATCAAATGGTATCAAACCATCCATGTTGATTTGGGGTGTTCGAAATTAACCCATATCCAAAAGGTCTGGCGAAGAGATCAAGCAGACCGGAGACAGCACGAACAGTTTTTTGTCAGAAGACATTGCTCCAATTGAACCTAAGGAGTCGCCACAGTTGCCAAAAGACTCACAGAAATAAACCGCTTGCGTGGCATAGTCGAAAAATCCTCCGTGTGGAATTCGGTACCTCGGCCCAGGTGATGGGTTGCCACTCTCGGTGAGTCCAACAAACTCCAAAAAAAACAAATCCACCGATGCCGGCCCTGAGTGGGTGAACAATTTGTTTCCAATATCATGGGGTATACCATGGTATACCCAATATATTGGCTATTTTAATATGGAACATGATTATGATATAGTAAAATCCAATGGATTTTCGAAGCTCCACATATCCTCCACCAGGACACCTGGGTCCGGGAGACGACCTCAAGTCCCTCACCAAGTAGTCGTGGTAGACCTTAACCCAGCCAGCAAAAGGATGGTTTCATATTCTCAGGATATCCTCCCGGCTATGCCATAACTGAAGAAGTTCCTTCAAAAGATGATGATGATGATGATGGTGATGATGATGATGATGGTGATGATGATGATGATGATAATGATGATGCTGATGATGATGTGAGCGCCAATGGTAGCCAAGACATGCTTGAAGTCCATGTGCCATAGACGAAGTGCCATGAGCGCGTCGACCTCGCATTGAAAGGTAGCCTCTCCTATGATTTACTCCGTTAAGGCTATGCGCTGAATGATTTTGTGTGGGGCGAGTTGGTCACAGAGATATATGTGAATACATTAGAATGTCGTGTGGTCACCTGCGTGATTGCATGCTTTGGAGCAAAACTCTCATGTGACCAGGGGTGGATCCGGGTACACAAACGCAAAGAAAAAGGGTAAAGGAAAAGTCTTTCGTGAATTAAAACAAGGGTTCATCTTTGAGCGAATCTGTTGGAGTCAGGCTTAATCTTTAAACCCTGAAATCACATGGAGCCCGGGCCATGTCACATACCCTAAAACCTTCCGTTTTGTGTTCGTTGGCACGACCAACAAAATCCGACACTGTGGACAACACAAAAAGCGGTTCTGCATGTTTTACTTCCTCCATTGTGTGGGCCAACTTTCCGCTCCTGCACCATGTGGGGATGAGGTGGCTGACTGCCAATAGTCTGTACACTATATATGGTCCTTACGTGTTTCTAAAGTACTGCGCCTGCCACGAAAAAGTGAAGCCAGGTCAGACGAAGTTCTGCACCTGTCACACAAAATTATAGGACCGGATAACCCCACATGTCAACTTCTTCCAAAAGCACAAAGCAGCGAAGAAGATGGGATGGGAAAGGCAGGAAAGGTAAAGGAGATGGTGGAAGACAGATT
>Ga0126342_10007896_pt1 | contig 19028 bp, 17 predicted proteins | sample Cyp1metagenome_FD_92528 | JGI IMG/M metagenome (GOLD analysis project Ga0126342, IMG submission 92528) | Coral microbial communities from Lord Howe Island, Old Settlement Bay, Australia - Cyphastrea 1 metagenome | ecosystem: Host-associated > Invertebrates > Cnidaria > Coral ... | reverse complement strand
TTTGACTAACTCTTTCTTTGACTAACTGTTTCTTTGACTAACTGTTTCTTTGACTAACTCTTTCCCTGACATTCTAAAAGTCCGTAACACGGAAGTTTCTCCCCCTAAACTTCCTTTGATCATCCAAAACCATCCAAAACTGGCGTCTTCTGTCCGAAAATCTTGCAAGAAAAACACAACACAAGCATGTGGTTGGTCAATTGTTGGGTAGGAGAACCCTACAACTTTGGGAGTCCCAAGCTGCTTTCTGCAGCATATGCGCTATCTCTTGCGACCTCAGGGACCAGCTTCATCCGCGCAGCCATGCTGTCCAACACAACATCTCAGTAGTTGAAGCTTTCGCTGAATAGTCTCATCCGATGGCCAAGCTTCCTATACACCTGTTGTCGACAGATGAATCTCCACTAAGCTCCAACTTTCGGCGACCCGCTTTCGATGGATCTCTCCAGTGTGTTCTGGGCTGCACAGGTGGCAAAAGGAGCTCCCTTTTAGTGTACCATCTATCACTGTCTCCCTGCTGCACCAAGATTTCGCTATCATCCGTTGGAAGAGATAAGCCTAGGCTGCGATACGCAGATGCACAGTCATTGTCAAGCCGAATCGCTTCTTTGAACAAATCTCTCTGTGTGAAGTACCTGGGCCTCTCTTTGAGATCTACCCAAATCCTGCTGCGCTCGTTTGGAAGGGCCAAGCCGAGATAGAGGTACGTAAGTGCGTGGCCGTTGTCGAGCCTTATTGCTTCCAAGAACAGGTCTCTCTTGGTGAAGTCTATGGTTTCACCAGTTTTACCATTCAGCTGCACTTGAATCTTGCTGCGGTTGTTTGGAAGGGTCAAGCCCAAGTTGCGGTAGGCAGACGCACAGGCACTGTCCAGCTTGATGGCTTTCAAGAGCAGATCGCTCTTTCTAAAATGTGTGGCTCCTTCTTTCAGCTGCAGCTCAATCTCCAAGTGGTTATTTGGAAGGGTTAGGGCTAGATTGCGGTATGCAGGCACACAGCCATTATCCAGCTCGATGGCTTCCTTGTATAGATCTCTATTCCTGGCCCATTTGCTCTCACCATTCCGCCACACCAGGATCTTCTCCTTTCTAGACAGCTGAGCACCAAGGTTGTTGTAAGCAAGTGCATCCGTGGGGTTCAACTCGATGACTTTGACCAAGAGTCGCTTTTGTATCTGCGGGTAATTCTGCATGCCGTACTTCACATAATCCTCAACGTCTTGGTCGCTCCTCATCTGGCATGTTCATACGATAGGGGGGCCCCCGCAAATGAAAATAGAAGACCGGAGCTTGTGCACAAACACGGTTTGATCAAATATCCACTATAAACCTTTGACATGCTTGAAAAGCTTCGGTTAAGCCCTACTAAACCTTGATAAAATAGGGCAACTGTTTTGGAAATGGTGAAAAATAAACAACTGGACAATTATTTCTTGTGTAGGCCTTGGGCTACATTACATAGCGATGAATTTGGGCGTACATAGAGTTTATGGAGATCAAATTGTGCAAGAGCCGTGTGGTTGGGGATGTGCAAGTACCAAAAGATTGGATTGTGTCTCTGTGTGTGTCATAGGTCACTGAACACAGTCTTTACAAGTGACCTATGACAGTCTCCTTGTTTCACTTTGAGTGTCAAAGTTTGGTAGATGTCCACGGGAAAGCGTAGATTCAAGGCTCACAACCTCACGATGACACATCTCTTTCTAAAGCTTAGTACTGCTTATCTTGTGTTCTTGGGGGAGCCATTGCCATCATAACACCCAAACCCTCCCTTGTTTGAGGTTTTGGCCAAAACCCCTGTTTGGAACCCATGGGCCCATCGAAGGAACTTTCGAGAATAAGCCTTGTTCAGCGAATGTCTTTCCCAGAACAAGCCTTCCTAGGTATGGCCAAGTTTGCCAGGCATAGTTTCATTAGGTGCCAAGTGTCTACTTTCATCTGCGGGCCCCAAAGTTGCTGGGTGCCTTCTAAACGAACATGCGGCCAGCACAGGACTTCTTTCTCCGGCAAATATTTACAATTTGGAAAGTTTGGAGAATTGAGTGAAGGCCTCCAACACTTTCACAACGAGGATTTCACGACCCACAAAGTGTAGAAAACATGATCTAGAGATCAGAAGTGTGAATTCAATGCGCCCAAAATGAGGGCCTGCCAACCCAGCTCATATCCTTGTCACACAAAAACTAGAACCCAATTTTCACAGCCAAGCGTCCCTCAATTAAAGTTCCTTGTAAACACGGAATCTGGTCTAAACGCTGAAACTTCAAGCGTCTTCACCCCAAAGTTGTTTGCATTGCAAATACTTAGGAAGCATTCATATGTTTGTCCTTTTGTGGGGCAAGTTTCAACATTCATCAATACCTAGAATCCCTGACCCTGGAAACTCTTCAAAAAAACAAAAAAACATCTTTGCCCAACCCCAAAATCAGCCCACAGGCGCACCAGCGAAATACGTCGAAGATTCAAAATGGATCGGGGTGGACTTGTCTGAAAATAGGCTATCAACCTTGATGGTTTATCATCATTTTTCACATTAAAATCACCACTTTGAGGGTATCCTGTATTCCAGGCAAGTGCGGCGCCCAAGAGATTGGCTAACTGCTTCAAACCAGGTGTTTTTACTGTGATGTTCGGATAGTTCCCGTCACCATCATTCAATGAGGGTCAGCACTTTCCTTTCATAACACCCATGATCCATGATGACTTCATGTAGCACCGAAGGAATGTGAAGTGCAAAATACAGCTGAAATACCACAGTTGCTTGATGGTCTGTTTTTTTAGTCACAAACGTGCGTCTGAGCATGAAAAAATGAGAGATGGAACAACAATGAAGCATGGCAAATGCCAGGAATCAAAGGAACTGGTTTCACGCATGAAAGCAGTACGTAGTCATGGTAACCGCTTGTTGGGTAAAACTGTAAAGCAGTATTTCTGGGTGAGCATTCCAACTTTGTACGCCGATGACAAATCTTGAGTTACGCAGGAGCAATCTAACCTGGCAATGGAAAACTTCCAAGACCACAATAGACCACCTATTACATCCAATTGTTGGACTTCAAGATGGGGACTCTCAATTGCCCGGACTGCGGCAGAGCTACTCTAGGCGTTTCTCCAAGATCTCGACGATACCCAGCCATGACTGCTGGGCGTTTTCCAAAGTCGTAATGTCCTTGACAGGAACATCCAAGAAATTGCAGCCAGATAAGCCAAGTGCAGCGAGGTTGAGACCAGAAGCCCATCTTACATCTATAATCTACGTATATACTTGGTGGAAAGGTGTGGAAAGTAATTACACACTATACATCACTATACAACAGAATCTGACAGAATCTGACCAAGTCTCTTGACTCTGGTTGTAGATGGAGATAAGCCAAACGTCACGCCAACTTGGCTGCACCTCACCGAAGCAGTTGCGCCCCGCCAGCCTCTTTCTGCCTTGGTTGTCTTAGACGTCTTGATGCCTTGCAATAGTTTTGCCAGGCCATGCCTAGAACAAGAAATAAGAAAATGACAAAAGTGCCATAGACAAGGGGCGGTTAGGCATCAAAGCACCATCAGTGACTTCTTCCATGGCATTCTTGGCCACCTGTTTGTCCACAATCAATGGGATGCAGCAATCCGTCTTGCCTTGATAGTTCTGCTTCACATAGTCTCCAACCGCCCCTTGCAGTGCATCATCCAAGGATATATCATGCCCAGGCAGCTCTATGCTTTTCGATCTCTGAAAGTTTTCAGCCGTTGGGTAGTAGTTATTGAGACGGACCTCGTCTTTGGAGTTCCATTCGTGAGGCGCTTTTACAGTCGCATAAACACCAAAGCCAAAATAGCTGTCCTTCTTTACATCCATGTTCGCCAGGAGCTTGGAATCTTCAAGGTTTGTGATTTTGCGAAAGGATGCCAGGTCAGTGTAGTGATAGAGGACAAAATCACCCTCACACAGACCTTTGTGACCGGCCTTCTCTCGCACGTCAATGGCAAACGTCCACATCCAGATTCCAGTTCTTTGGTGTTTGATCACAAAGGGATACTTGGGATTCTCATACTTGTAGCCCTGCGCCACCAAACGATGACCTCTGTGGTAGCGCGCACTGCCGAAGAAGAGGCTCGGTTCATCAGCCCCGCTGCGCCGCGCCCGGCACTTAGACATTCGATGGGTTTGAGGCAAAAGCTTTTTGTTTCTGTCTTGGCAAAGGAATCGGGATAGGATAAAGCTGTAGTCACTGTAGTCAATCCTCCATGTCTGTGACTTGGGAAATAAGCTTTTGGATGCTTTTGGATCTTCTTTGGACTGTCTCTACTTTCAAATCATTCCGATACCCTTGAGACTGCATGCTGTGCTTCCTTTGTCGTTCAATCCAGCGTTCCACCATGGGAACTTGGTGGATCTTATGGTCTCGAAATACTTAAAGTAACTTCAGCACAATCACAACACCTCCATTTCCTGCCCCCTGCTTTGGTCAGATTATAGTTCACCTCAGAAAACATCTGTCCGCATCAGATCCCGAACAGAAAGTTGCGCCTGCAGTTCCACTCCACTCAGTGCCAGTACTGCTTGTCCCAAGCTTTGTGGGACCTCCACTTTCACCACTCTGGGAGTGACCGGAGCCGCTGCCGCAGCACGCTCCCGCATCTCCTTCAACCTCGGCGATCGCCGACAGCTTGTCTTGCAGGGAGTCTCAAGAGCACCTGGCAGTCGAAGCTGGGAGAAATCATCAGCAGGAGGAAGCAAAAAGCATCAAAGCCAAAGCAAGAAACAAAGCACCAAAATGACCCTGGGAAACCAAACTGATGGAAACTGATGTACCGTGTTTGACCCATGGGGCGACCTTGGGGCCTTACAAACCAATATCATTCCTTCTGGGCGCACCTCCAACACTGGCTTTCCGCTTCCTGCGGCAGCAACCGGTCAATTCCAAGGAAAAGTTGTGGCATCTGCCAGCCCATGTGGAAGACGGCAAAGCATAACCCTTTTGATAACACACCTTGGATTTGGTTCACAAAAACATCAAAAACCAGAAATTGTTCGAAGCCCCATCGCTTTCTTTAGGCTAGGCGAGCCGAAGCCCATCCGGTGTGACATCCCCTGCACTCCTGGAGGGTGGTGGTGTCACTGGTACTTCTGCTCCGCCCGAGGGGACATCTGACAGCATGCGAACCAACACAGGTGGCAATCATCAAAGTTCTGATGTTGGCCCGGTCTGAATCTGAGGGTTCACACTTGAGTTCAGAGGATTGAAATAATATCCCAACTAAATGGACCTGGGTCAAAACCCTGGTACCCTTTTCTTCACATCCAAATAGCGATTTCTGGGTCTTCATCATCTTCATCCCTCCAAAACATGTTTTTAAACAGATGGCACCTCAGCTGTCCCAGACGACCCCTATAAAATGGCCGCCTTCGGAGGAGTCGTCGAGCTGAGTCTCGGCCACCTGGAAGTTTCTTCGTCTTAAACAGATTCATGGTGAATTTGACATGGTGTAAGGATTGTTATGATTGTTGATTGTTATATAACATGTTTGATTGTTATCATGTTACCATGACATTCTTCATGGCATTTCCCCAACCTATATATGATAGATTGATACATGTTGTATTTTGATGTATTTTGTGGCAGTTGCCCCAAGCATCGTTACCCCCAATTTGTTGCTTCGCTGTTCCACCAGGTTCCTTTCAAACCTCGGCCAGGACTGGCGGCTCCATCATCACCAAGAAGGGCCTTGGCACAGGGGTGGTGTCAATGGCCATGGAAATTGTGGGGAAATCATGGGAAAATCATCGGGAAAATCATGGGGAAATGATGATTTTCCGCCGGAGAAAATTCAGGGATACATTGAGAGGTACCCAAAATCTTCAGACCAAATGCATCAAAATGGCATCAAAATTTGACATCTTTCTTGGACAGATTGGCCGAGTAGATTTCGGAGATGTCACGAAATTTGGAGGGAACAGTTGGAAATACAAGTAATTCCCAGTAGTTGCTCACATCGCTTCCAAATGGCATTTCCCAGCGACTGTGACACTTCCTGTTTCAAGCTGTTGATGCTTCAGGTTGCCCGGACGCAGCCACGGGACACAGAGACCGTCACTCCATGGCTGCGAAGCTATTTGGATAGGACTTGGATACAAAACTTCGCTTTTTGATACCAGGCATGACCCAGACCTGTTGTTTTTGGCATGTTTGGCCCAAATCTATCGTGTTGGCCCACTATTGGGTCTTCTTTCAAGACAATTGCTGTGGACTTTGAAGCGGCGCAGCTGCCGGTACACCCTATGAGGCATGGGTGGCAAAAATCGTGGAATGAAAAAAGGATGGTAAATGCTCACCAAAATTGATAGGCACAATCAAAATGCCAATCGCTCCCGGTTACTTCTCAGTTCAAGAGTCCATATCTTGACTGATTGTCATAGACTGCTCGAATCAGCTATATAGAGACCGTCTCCATATGAAGCCCATATGCAGCTGGATGCGCCGTTTGTCGATCCTTGACCAGGTACAGTACAATCTTGCTACTGAATTGCAATCGCAACTACAGGGGTAGTTGCGTAACTTTGCTTCTTCCTCTGTATCGAATAGCCTAATAGCTATGCTTAGGTTGGAAACATTTGTGGTGAATTCGCCATTTCCTCTTGCTGAAATATACCCCCACCAACACGACCGGCTGCCGGCTGCCGGCAACCCTTCCCCTTGTCACGAGTTGTGAAGGCCGCAAGTTTTTTGCCAGACGCCGGATTAGACTTGGCACCAGAGGTTTGCAGTTTCGATCAACAATCAAGGTCGATATTTGTTTGAAAATGTTGTGTTTGAACTGCTCTCCTTGCTGCAATCATCTGGCAGATCCTATCTACAGAGTATTGCACAATTCAAAGCTTCACCAACCTTTCCTTAGATCTGCACATGTGGATTTGACTGGAAAGGTAGGCAAAGAAAGAAACACTGCAAGATTATATGAATATATAATATATATGTGTGTGTATTTGTCCCCCACTAAAATTGCCGAAAATTTGCAGGGCCCATGCCCGATTTTTGGACCTGCATGTGAGCCCTGTAACACGTCCTCCATGGGTTTTCTGCTCGGTTGAGCCACCAAAAAAAAATATATTTGAATATTTGTCATTGTGGATGCAAGGTAGGAATGAAAAGACAAGAGCAATGAAAGAACCAACCCAGGCACAAAGGCAAAAACAAACTGATGAACTCAAGGTTCAAGCCTCTTTGGCAGCACAAATCTGCTGATCTTTCCAAATATCATCAAACGCTCCACCCAACAACCACCCAACAAAAAGGAAAAAGAAACCAATACTGCCAAGAATCGCAGTTTTTCCTTTCCCAAAGAGGAATCCACCTCCAGTTCCGGGAAACGGTCCAGGTCCGCCATGTCCAGCCTCTTTCCCCCATCCTTTCACCGGCGGCGGTGGCGGTCGACTCGCTTCGGCACTCCGCCACGGAGGTGCCGCAGCGTTCGCGTTCGTGGTCGCCGGCGTTGTGGCGGGCACCGGAGCGCCGTGGCCGTTGGGGCCGCCGGCGCCGTAGGCACCGTAGGCACCATAGGCACCGTAACCGGCGTAGCCGTAGGGAGCGCCTTTGCCGCCACAGGCCCCACCGCCGGCCATTTCACCACCTGGGAAGGCTTTGGGGAACAGTGGTCTAAGGCTTTGCGCAACGTGGTCCATGATGATCTATGATGATCTATGATGATCTATGATGACCTATGATGATCTATGATGATCTATTATGATGATCTATGATGATCTATGATGATCTATGATGATCTATGATGATCTATGATCAGCTCATGCGGATGTGACTTTTCTTAAGGATCGGGGACAGATTGGCGTCCTGAGGTGTAGCAAGATATGCAGGTGCTGACAAGTCCATTGAATTCTACCAAGCAGCAAGACACGAAATGAGAGAATTCTGATTCTTGCCACTGATCCGATTAAGAAAGCCTACAAAAGCAAGCAACTCTTGCTTATTGTTAAGGACTGGATAGGTATCAATGTCAAGTCCGTGTCACTGTGTCAATCTGCAAATCCTTGACTCAATCCCAAAGGATGCTATAGCGGGACCCTGGAAAAGATCCGAACAGTAGAGAATGACAATGAATTCTCGGCGCTCGCGCTTGATGGGCGTATAGGGGTCAAAACTACTCAAGTGCACATCCCAAAAATGAACGGACCAGTTGTTCCACTACCCATCTTGGAGCGACATTTAGTTTTGCGACACAGCCCATGAATTTCTTGCCCGCAAAAAAATGCGGCCGAGGTGCCCCAACCTTTGTCCCAGCCTTTTGCAGCACCTTTGGCTCCTGGCTCAAGGAATTTTGGGGGAAGGAAAGAAGGATCAACATGATACTCATCGGGATACATCGGGATATATGCAATTCTGGCTAAATCACTTGTGATACTCATGTGTCTCAGGGGATTTTGATGAATTGGGGATAATAATTACTGTAGGGTAATTTTCTGACAACCATCCCTCTGTTAGGGCACCCAAGTTTGACACCTACTTACATCATTTCACCCATCTTTCCTCTCTCAACCATGATTCATTAAGGGGTCGATCAACCACCAGGTCTTCATTTGTGTCACCTCCAGCTGCAAAGGCGCTGTGACCTCGGTCAAGCCCAGGTCACATCATGTTCGATGCATTTGGATGTTTGGATGCAGGACCTGGTGACCTCTCAAAAAAACTGGTAAGGTGAACAGTTCATGGAGCAGCAATAGGCCTGGTAGAAAGTGTAAGTAGCCAGTAATGTCCTGTCCCATTCCAATCATACCCCGGGTACACCATGGTACACCCCATTTTTTTCACATGGAACCTGTATTTATGGCCATATCCTTTGTCCAAAAATCAGCAAGTTTCATGTTACCCTCTGGTTATTTAACATAGCTATGGAACATGACCCATTGAGTTTGATGATTTACTCTTAAGAATAGCGATGAAATTCCACTTCGCTATGTAACAAATAACCGCCTATTTAGATATTCCATAGCTATATGTATATATAATTATATCTACATATACATATAATATATATATATATATATATAAATATATATGTTATATAAGTTATTATAGATAATCAGATGGTACATTTTGGGCACATCGATTTTTCCCACCAAACCTGCCCCTGCCACCCAGCGGCCGTTGCCCGGGTTGAAGCCCATCCCAGCCATCGGCGGTCGAGCCCTCGGTCCATGACAATTCAAGTTGGTTCCTGACAAACTCGGCTAATTGGGATATTGCTGGGATGATTACCCTCTGGTAAACTAACATAGCTATGGAAAATGGGTGATTTATAGTGGATTTTCCCATTGAAAATGGTGATTTTCCATAGTTATGTTAGTTTACCAGAGGGTAGTAGCCAAAGACCGACATTGTTCCGCTACCCTCTCCCACAGCACTTTAGGTTTGCGACCAAGCCGGCAGTTCGGGTGAGTCATCGTCATCATCCTGCCGTTTCACCACTCCCAAGTGTATCCATAGATTCATCTGTATATGACGTTCTATTTTCACACCAAAAAGTCGGTAGCAAACAGCAAATATGGGGCTGTCATCTAAAATCACTGGCAGCTGGGGAAGCAGCATCCCAAACATCTCCCCATGAGCGCCACTAGCTTGACTTGAGGGAAGCTACATCAAAGCATGGAAAACACTGTCCAAACCCCGAGATTTACATTCAATCTTAGGCATCAACCAATTCTGAGAGAAGGAGTGTAAGCCATTTACACTCGATCTATGAAAGCGTGTCCGGTGGTTGATCATCAATAAAACTGCCATAAATTGACGGTATCCAGCATTTTGCGGCAGTCCAGATATCATGTGTACTGCATATCATACTAGTTAATACTGCTTATCCTATGAAATTCCATTCGTGAAATACCCGCTAAACGGTTGGCTGGCAATAATGGGATAACCACAATACATCATAATATCAACCATGGCTTAAAGGAATTTTACCAACCATGGCCACATATGGCTTTGTCTGAAAATATGTATGCCCCAATTCATGGTCTTATCATAGTTTAGCTGAAATGATGATTTACCACTAGACTTAAGGATGTTCACCTAATTTACCAGCTACCAAAGCCACAAATCAACCACTATCACTCAACAAAATGCTGAAGGATTCTGGAATTGTAGTTTTGAGATTTTGTCGAATATACTGATATACTATGATTACCCTCTGGTAATTTAACATAGCTATTGAAAATGGCCATTTAAATAGTGAGCTTTCCCATGAAAAATGGTGATTTTCCATAGTTATGTTAGTTTACCAGAGGGTAGTAGCCAAAGACCGACATTGTTCTGATATACTATGTTTCAAATTTTAGTGGCTAATATCCTGATATACTATGATTAATACTATTGCAGGGTTGCCGTCAAGTGAACCATGCTGGTGAAATTCGTGGACTCCTTCCGCCGCAGCTGCGGAAGGTTTGGACGCCCGGTGGCGGTGGGATCTGCGCTGCAAACCTTGGAGAAGTCGTGGGGAGAAAATGGTCATTGATCATAGGAGATATTGGCAAATAGGATACCCTCTGGTAACCTAACATAGCGATGGAAAATCACCATTTTTAATGGTAAAACTCACTATAAATGGTGATTTTCCATAGCTATGTTAGTTTACTAGAGGATAGCAAATAGGAGATGTCCGAATTAAACCCATGCCCAATGCAGAAAAATTCCAGGTGCAAGACTGTTCTTCTATCATCATTCATGGGAAAATGTGTTTTTTTGTGAAACATAAGATGATTAAATTGCCATGAAACTTATGTTATTTTGGTGGAAAATACCATCCCCAGTGCCAGTCAAATTCTAATTTCAACGGAAATTGAAAATAGGATGATCACATTACACATTGTCATGGAATTGTATTTTTCAAGTGGAAAAGATGATGTCTGCTTTAAAAAAAAACATCTTGGAATCGGAGAGTGGAATATTGGTGCTGGTGAATTCACCCGGCCATCCCAGATCCCTCCTGTTCGAAGAAGTCCATGGAGGCCTGTTGCTTTCGCTCTCGGTCCTGGCATGGCCCATGGTTTGAAACGTCTTTGCGATCCCACCTAGATGGACTTGCCGCCGACATTCCCAGATGATTTGAACCTCCTCTGCTTCCTTCTTCCGAGGATCGTCTCTTCTTCTTTCCTGAAGGCATTCCAACAGTGGAGCTGTCCAAGTGTTCACATAAGCTTACTTCAATGGAGACAAAAATGCCTAGACATATTAAATATAGGCATGTCCCAACATTGGTATCCACCCAGTTCCAGGTATGGCGCCAGAATGGGGTCATGAACGTCTTTCAGAATGAAGCCGTTCAGTCTGCGGATTGCATTCAACCATCGAAGTCGAAGATTGGGAAATGTCATCATTAACCAAGGAAACCAACAAAAATCGGCCAATCCTCCAAGTTCCTCATCGCTCACCAGGCCCACCATCCCCTCATCATTTTCACACCTCATCCTGGCGTTGCCGTTCTGCGCGTTCGCGATCTTTCTCTTCCTTCCCTGGGCGAAAACATCGGTGCCCATGCGGTGATCCCTAGGGGATGACCCAGCAATGACGAAAGATACGAAAGAAGATATGTTTGAAAAATAATGCACTAACTTATATCATTCAATATCTATGTATATTGTACATCAATTGTTCAAAGGAAAAAAGAGTGTTGATTTCGTTTGATTTCCCATGGTCGAATATGTGTTTGCGGGAGGGTATGACCAAGAAACGGGTGCCAACGCTCGCAGGACTGTTTTAATTTTCAGATCAGCATGGTGCACAGAGGCAGGTGCCACTGACAGCCATTGGCATTTCATGGTCAGGAAAAAAATATCATCCACCGCCGCTTGAGAAAACGAGGTGTTCGTTCCTGCCATAATTTTTGACCTCGAACCCCAGTGGACGTGTTTTCGCAGTTCAGCAATCAAGACATCCAAGGCATCTCAGTTTCAGCACTACCAGTGAATGCGAAGACCCCAAAATATGTGGCTGAAAGCACCAAACAGGGATTGGGCTAAGATCTTTTGGCACCCTATCCAGGGACGAGTCAGAGTTGGAGACCCAGATAGTGGTGAAGGCCAAATGACCTTTATCATTTGTACAGCATAAAAATCCTCTTTTGTGAGGGACCCCCCTTGGAACCTTCGTAAGAAACCAGGTGCAGCACCCCCACTAGGCCAATCTATGCCATACTCAGACTTGTTCTCGTTCCCAGCGTGTTTGCCTGGATCAACCCCTATGACTCAATGGATTTTCTTGCGAAGAGGGATGTACCAAGCTCCAGACGTCGTCGTTTTCGTTCTTGCCTCTCCTGGCAGCGCATGGCATGTGCTTAAAAAGTTGTGCAGGGGGAAATGATGTCAACTTGGCAACATCTTGAGCACCTTGGAACTGGGACAATTCATTCAATTCACCCTACTTCCCTTGGATACCTTGGATCTATGACAAAACCACTCAGTGGTTGGTTGATGTTGGTTGGCTGAATCGGCTCCTCCTCCTCCTGTTGCAGTCTCTTCTCCTGGAGCAGACGGGGCCAACGCAGCATGATCGAGGTCGTGTCACTGCTAAGGGTTTTTTGGAGGAACCTATCAATGAAAACCGCGATAAAAAGCATAATATGATAATAATAATGATTATAATAATAATAACAACAATACTAATTATTATTATTATTCATTATTTGTTGTTGTTATTATTATTATTGTTATTATGATTATTATTATTATCATTATCATTATTATTATTATTATGAATACTATTATTATTATTATTACTATTACTATTATTATTATTATATTATTATTATTATTATTATTATTATTATTATTATTATTATTATTGTTGTTTATTATGTGTTATTATTATGATTGTTATTATTATTACTATAATTATATATGTATAATATATATATATATGTATTTATTTATTTATTTATGTGTTTTATATTTCTATAAAGAACTGCTTTCCTTCTGCGCGATTTGAAGCTCAGCTGCCTACGTGACACTTGGAATTCCGATACAATCCGATACAATCTTACATGTTTCTTTGCAAGTCTCTGAGGCACGATCTTTGGAATCCATAATAGAAACACCCACAAAAAGCTGGTGGAGGAAAAAAACCTGGAAGAACACATGGGAAGGTCTGAAAGAATGGTTGCCTCTTCAGCTGCTTCCTTCTTCCGCCGCTCCACAAGCCTGGGAAACCCGTTGCAGATGCGTTATTTAGTGAAGATAAATGAGTTCTTTTCCTGCCCGGCTCCCAAAAATGCCGATGTTTGATGGAAAAAATAAGATTGCGCGGAGTCGAAATTGACGCCTGGACCCAAAGATCCACCAATACTTGGCTGCTGAATGGCACAGAATGCCCCCAGTCAGCAGACTCCGCCTCGCTCGCCATTCTTCTTCTTCTCTGAGCCGCTGCTCCTAAGAATTTGGAGGAGATTTAAAACATCCAAGTGAAATATGGAGAAGACCCTCAATTTTTAAGGTGATTTTCAGTGGGAAAATGATGATGATAAAACACCAAATTTTGGGATGCCCTAGTTTTAGGCAAACCCAAGTCTAGAAATGGATGGTGAAACTGGTTCGCCCCGTGTAATGGTGATGTTTGTTGATTGAAAACCATCTTGACTTCAAGATGCTTGAAGATGCTGACTAGGAACTAGGCCAACAAGTGTCCACAAACTTCCTTCCCTGTGCATGCTGTTCCAGATTCCAGATTCGCTGGTTTGCAGCGGATGGTTCCCTTCAGAACGCGCTTTAGACTAAACCAGCCTCGGCTTCTTTCTTTCGTTGTTCAAAGGCTGCTTGAACCTCCAGAACAACGGAGGGAGGAAGTTGCGGCTGGAAAAATCCCAACGAAAAAGAGCAATTCTTGAGGACCGTGTCCCCATGTCCACGGGATGGTGTGAAGTTTCACTGTCCAAAATCCCCAGAGGTTGCTGGTTTCATCCCTCCAAAAAGATGTTTGTCAATTGGCATCATTCATCCAATGGTGGATATCAACGGGGAGTTCAGCTGGGTAGTATCCATCCACAAAAATGGTCTTTGTTGAACCCATGATTCGGTGTTGAATCATGGGATTCCTTTACCAAATGGAGGTTTCCTAAAATGGGGCTATCCCCAAATCATCCTAAATTAGACCATTTATGACCATTTTAAGATTGAAACCTATGGTGACTTGGGGATCCCTCCATTTTTAGAAACCCCAAATGGTCTTATATGGTTTTACTGTATCTTATTCATCATCGAAAGTAGGGTCAAACACCTGATGAACATTGATTTTGGGTGTGTCTGAAACTAATCCCTTTGCATCTTAGATTAGTTTCAATGTAATAATTAACATACACGTATACATATTAGTTTCATTAACATTACATACTCATCTTAGATTAGGTGTGTCTGAAACATACAAATCCCCCTTCTTCCATCCCCCCCAGTAGTCCCTACGTCGTTTCCAGTAGCGCGCCTTCAGCCGTTCCACCTCCTGCGCAGCCTTGCGGCGGTGCTCCTGGCGCGCGACCCAAGTAGTTGCTCCGAAGTAACATGGGCAATGGCACAGAATAGGAACCAATGAGTGAAGAACCATGCCAAATGAACTAGATATCATATACATATATATATATATGTACATACATATATGTATATATATATATATATGTATATATAGACAGTCAAAAGCCATCAATCCAAGAGTCAGTTTGGAGGCAACCGCGCAGCGCCTTTTTGACGACATCCCAACTCACTGGACTTGGAAAATTCCAGGTGGACTCTGGCTACGCAAAAGGAGCCATTGATTTTCAGAGACACAAGACATTTATTGGAAAAAAAAACAATGGCTACATCAATATCATCAGAAATTTTAATATCATCTGATGATATGAAATTCCAAATCATCAATATCATCAGAATCGGTATTGGTCACAGAAGCATCCCATCCCATTCCTATCAATTTGGCCAACTATATTCCAAATGTAATCCCCAAATGGGCATGGCACAAAATTCTGCAAATTCCAAAAATCCCAAAAAAATGGATGCCTCCGAAAAAATGCCACAACTTGATAGGTCTGGTCCAAAGGCTGTCTTGTTTAGCCATAGCCATGGCCCCCATTCACCGAGGACTCCTCCTCCATCGCCTTCTTGCGGCGCTCCTCGTCCGCACGTTCCGCCCTGGTTGCGGCAGTTCTCTATGGGATGCCGGGCGTTTCTCTATGGGAAGAACCCCCAAATCATGGGAATACAATGGGAATACTGGGAATATATCATGGAATGTTTGGTATCCAGCAATACTGGGAATATATCATGGGAAGTTTCCCAACGCCAAAAAAGTCGACCTCCATGTTACATGTTTGGCATCCAACAAAATTCAAAAATTCGCTGGTCAACTCCCAAGGGTTCCTCGTCGCGCAAAATCCCCATGGTCGAAATCCCCATTGCGACTGGTGGGTCACAATCCCCATGTCTCATGTTCGGTTGGTCACGGCTCGATGCAGCACCGTCTGAACAGGACTTGGCCACCCTACGCTCGCACAGCTTCCTATACGGCGGTGGGATGAAAAAACGGTGGCTATGGGTGTGATCTGGATATCTGGGGATTCAGAAATGGGATCTTGGACAATCAATCCACCAAAAGTGGTGGTCTACCCAGCCAAAGTATAGAAAAGTGAGAATCAAAATGATCTGCTTGGCGAGTTGGCAAGTCAGGCCATTCAGATGCCCCTAATGGTTGGCAGATACCTCTTGATCGACCCTCGCTTCTCTCGCCATCTGCAACCGCCTTGCATCAGTCTAACCTTCCATCTACGCAATGGTAATCAAACATTGCAAAGTAAGACTTCTATGATCAATGGAAAAATCACCTGAAAATTAGGAATCAAAATCAACATTGGTTTAATCACTGAGGCTATCCGTACTCCATCTTTTCCCCGCGACGCAAACCTGGACATGGCGCTTCTTCGACCCCCAATGGCCACCCGCAACATACAACCCGCAACCGGCCTGTGTGGCAATCACGCGCCGCCGTTCTTGCTCCCAAACATCTGGCGTCCTGCAGAGCCATCATTGACTACACCAGCATTGCCATGTGGTGTATTTTGTTCCAAACAATGATTGGAAACTTATGTAAAGTTCATAACCATCCATGGCAAGCTGGGCCCCAACTTTGAGATACTATCCCTGGGCACCTGCTTCTGGCCCTCTTTCGCGGTTTCTTCTCCTCCTGAAACCCAATCGACTGGGGGATTCGGCTCCGCAACGGGGGATTGCATCGACCAAACTGGCATTTCTTCCATGGCACCTCGCAAATTTTGACGGTTAGTATTGTATTCATATGAGGGTTTCCATAAATGGGGGTACCCTCAAATGGATGGTTTATAATGGAACTTACCGCAACATACCATTAAAATGGATGATTTGAGGGTACCTCTATTTCAGGAAACCTCCATACGTATCCATCAGATTTAGGGGTATCCCATTTTGACCCACGCAAAAAGCAAAGGGAACACACGTCTGGGTGTACATGTGAAGAGTTTCACCTTTCATGTCCAAACAAAATTGCATGTGAAAATACCATCTATTGAATCCAACATCTCAAAACATCTTGGATATTTCTATCTGCAATCTGCAACTGCCTTGAGGTGAAAACTAGAAGACTAGAAGACTAGAATTCTGAGGTCATGGATATTTATAGATATTTGAATGATATTTGCGTATTTGAGTAATGTACATAAGCATGTGCTGCAACCTGATGCTACACAACATATTTCCATGACAACATGTTTCCATGACCATATGTCAGGCTATGGTCTTGGTGGACTCCAAAGTGTCCCAAGTCTGCAGCACCTCATCCTCACTGCTTTCCTGCGGTGACCCTTGGATACCCTGGTTTCAAGCCCCCAAAATAGCTGCTATCTAAACGGATCATCCTGATGGTCCGACCGATCACCATTCTGATGGCATTGCATGTTTGAATCCAACAGCTTGCAGTTTGGACCTTATCTTCCGCCTGCGCCAAGCTGTTTTGCAGAGGATTCGATTTCAAAATCCTTTTGAATCTCTATTCCAAATCAATTATATCAATTAGAGTATATAGTTTATAGTTATAAGGAAAAAAAATATCACATATTTTAGTTCTACATATTCAGTTAATAGTTACATCACTTATCATCACTTAAATCCCCCAAGTTTCACCCATGTTGCTCCCCTTGACCTCCGCCCTACGGCCTCACCAGCTGGTCCACGCAAAGGACAATCCTCTCGGCCCAGGATGCCAAAATGCACCTTGAAGGGATGGAAATCTCCAAGGGTCATGGAGTTTTTTTTTGCCTTATTGAACATCCCCAAAAAAAAAAGTCGGACAAACGGATTCATCTGCAAAAGCCTTCGGAATTTCGGGGTGATATATCTTTTGAAACACCATCGACATAGTCATAGAGGGATTACCAGCTGCTCTTGAAGGGGCTTTGTCCAGTAAAAGTGGGATTCAGCAAGTCAAAATGGTGGATGTTCAACCAACAATTTGCTTTGGCCTCTGTGAGTTCGTGGTTTTTGTATTGGAAAGCTACACCTTTATACAATCCTGTTTGAATGCTGCACGTTTTTCCTCTTTTTGTTTTGGCTGACATGAATATCAAGTTGGATTGGTTTTTCGGGAAAAACGACCAAGAAAATACAGGGCACTTAGGAAACCATGGATATGTTTCACTCCCAAACACACGAGTTTCTTGAAAACTGTTCTTCATCGGAGAAATGATCCTAGCTCCACATCCGCCGAAACACGCTCTTCCAAACGCTATGATCCGATTCAAAGGTGGCGATCACCACGGACCTGCGGGTGGGGGAAAAGTGTCAACAAAAACGCTTGGTCCAAATTTCATCGGCAAAAATGAGGAATTGACATGAATTTTACATAACCAGCAAGAATGTGGATATGATCCAACGAAACTAGGAATATGCATGGTTGCAAAATTTAAGGTGTTTAGAACCGCAAATGGGCTGATCATCCTTAGCCGTTTGTGTAAGAATATAGCATCCCGTCTTTGGAGAATTACGTTGTTGTGACCAAGACCCATATGAGAATGCGTATGAATGCGTCAAACGCATCTACCCCTTAAAATTCAAAAGGTGCAATGCAACCCAGTGTCTATGGGTCGCGCATGTACTTCTACTGTCCCAGAAAAAATGAATGAGATCTGTCAAATCATGTCAGATCTGTGGTCTCTATCCCCATTTTGATGTTTCCCCATGATGTTTCCCGGTTGTTGTTCATGTCGGGTTGATCCAGGAGCCTCTCATGGTCCACTTTGGTCACGCGCACGGGAATTAGTTTCTTCAGCGAGTTGGAAAACCATTGTACCTTCTTTCCTTGGCCCAAAAGAAGTGGCGATTTCGTTGATGTTCGGTCATAAAGTTGGGAAAACTTTGGAGGGGTTGGAGTTTGATCCTGGAAAGATTGGACAATGCTGGTTCCCGGGTATATTCTGGGTAAGTTGAACCAGCTGATTCAAGGCCTATGTTCAACATGAGATTTAAAAAAAAAAACAGTGCATGATCCAAAACCCATCCCTCCTGGAACTGATGTGCCATCCTTGCAACGCTGCGTCATTTTGATGTCAGGTTTGTTTGTCAAAATATATGATTCATATATAAAATAAAATATGTAATATATGGTATGCAATATAAATATATATATATAACATATATATATACAAATTCTAGTATAAAAAAAATAAAACATGCCATATAAAAGAAAAGACTAAAATTTGAATATGTACAATACAAAACAAAATAATATATATATATATTTAATAATATAACAAAATATAAAAACCAATGTATAATATATAATTATGAAGATATATATATATAATCATATTTGTATCTATTTGTAATATAAAATATGTCATGCATTAGACACAACCTAACATAGATCTAATATTTTACCAAAAATACCATATAATATATAGTACAATATAATATAAGTTTTAACATAATATAATATATTATAATATAATATAATATAATATATGTTTTAA
>Ga0126342_10007895_pt1 | contig 19029 bp, 15 predicted proteins | sample Cyp1metagenome_FD_92528 | JGI IMG/M metagenome (GOLD analysis project Ga0126342, IMG submission 92528) | Coral microbial communities from Lord Howe Island, Old Settlement Bay, Australia - Cyphastrea 1 metagenome | ecosystem: Host-associated > Invertebrates > Cnidaria > Coral ... | reverse complement strand
GGAAAACAATGGAAAACAATGGAAAACAATGAAAAACAATGGAAAACCATGGAAAATATAGGTTATAGATGGTTATAGATTATCGGAGCGAGGCATTATAATCTGCCCTTGTCGTCTGTCTGATTGCAATACCATATCAACGTCAAGTGCTTGGAACTCGCAAACGCAATTCATTACGATCAAGGCATCCAAATTGTCTGCCAGTCTGCCACCGGTTTCCGATTCCCATGTCTTCTTTCTTGGGCACCATTCTGAGTGAATCAACAAAAACACAGTAATTACTCCAAACCCCGGATTATACTAAACCATGGTTTATTAATTAGATTTAATTAGGGGGGTACTCCCCAAATAATCATTTCATCTGATGCATCTGATGGCATCCTCCCAATACAAAAACAGCCGTTTTTTTGGGTTGATTCATCCAGGGTTGACATCTCCAGGTCCATGGTTTTTCAGTGGGTTCTTTGCTGCACCTCGTTCCCAGCGGAAACCAAAAGCAGCAACCAGGCGACATCACTGGATGGAACCTGACAACCAGCGATGGGTTGTTTACATCTTAAACTTGTGCAGTAAATCCACACAAGGAGGTGCCCCCCCAGGTATAAGTTGGTTTATAAGCCATAGAAAGTATATAGATATATCTACCATAAACCATAGATATATCTACCATAAACTATCCATAAACCATAGTTATTGGAGTTAGAAAACGAACTTAGCTAACGAACTGGGGCACCACCTTGCACAAAAAATGCCAGCTTTGCTGCTGAAGCATTTCCTGGCTGATCTGAAGTAGATTTTTCATGTGCCACGAGAAAAGAACTGCTGCAAAGTCCCGGTTGACAACGTTGTGTTGAATAGTTTATGCCCGCTAAAAAGGCCGTGGCAGTCATAATTCTACCAATATGATTCTGTGAGATTTCGAGGGTCCCAATCTTCGGCAGTTGCAAAAAGGCAGCTATGGCAGCTTCACATGCGGATCACTGAGTGCTGAACATCATGAGTTCCTGTTGCTTGCCAATATTCCTGGAACACACAGTGATTCGGATAAAATGGGAGAAGCTTAGATCTTTGATCGGTGCTATTCGGTGCTCAAGCCAAAAATCACCCTGGTACGAATCAGCTGAATTGCATCCAACATAATCCAACCCAGTCATGGCAATCTTGAGGATGCTATTGGGGATGGCTACCCAACTTCAACTTATCCCCATCTTGCACCAAACCTTGGAGGCCGTCTGGGCATCAAACAGAAAAGTCCCGTATAGCATCTCAAAAGCGATGGTAAGCCTTCCAGCAGTTCCAGCAGTGCCCTTCACACTTTCCACCTTCCAAATCATCTACAATCCATGAAACATTGATAAACATTGTATGTTTATAGCTCTTATAAAAACAGGTGGGTGATACATTTCAAGTGCACATGTAGGTAACATTAGGTAACTAAACATATACTAAACATATACTAAACATATACTAAACATCTACTAAACATATACTAAACATAAATCTAGATCATGCACGAATGACAGTCCTGCAAGCAATCACTCGAAATTGCGGCTCCTGTGGTCTCGTTTCGCGGCCTCTTCCTGGAATTTCTTGTACTCCTGGTGAGCCAGGAACTGGCTTTCGCCAGGGTGTTGCTTTGTACAATGAAACATCGCTGTAGATGTTCACTTCAGTAAAGTCAAAGTCTGTGATCCTGGGTTGTAGATGCTTCATGATGCTTCATGATGCTTCATGTCATGAAGTCTACCCACCGTTCTTCAAGCCATTCCTGCTGTTCACAGCAGCATCGGCACGTTTGTCAGGTTGAAAAACGTTTGTCACGTTTGAAAAACGTGTCCTTCAGGAGCTTGTCGTTGGGAAAGGCGATGCCATACAAACGCTGCAGGGAGTCCAAATTTTGATCTCCCAACCTGGTACCGCTGGGATTTTTTTGAACTATAAGTAGAGCTTTCTAGCTGGGAAAATCATCTCTAACTCAGGGATTTTCCAGTGCCCTTCATGTTTAGTTACCATTTTGGGTAACGGCTTTGGAAGGAGATGTGGGTTCTTTTGTTGTCCAAAATCGCAGTATAATTTGGGTTTAGGGTGACCTAACACTCGAGTTGTGAAGCCCTGTGGGCTTATAATTTAGCTGAACAAATGTACCATTGCTATTCCTCCTTTGTTTTTTTATGTTTTTTTCTGCTCGAATGGACCATTTATAGGGGACTTGAAAAGTTCTCAAGCGGTGAATCTGCATTTTTTGCCACATTATCTAGGATTCGTGAACCCATCGTTGATTTGTCTGGTCTTAGGTCCCGAAGACATAGCAATCATATCAACTGAAACATGTGACCCTTCAAATATCGCCAAATGAAGCAAGTATCAGGATACGGGAGAGACCGTAAAAAATCTCCGAAAATTCAGTTGATCATGGCTTTCCCTATGGGCTTTAAACGTTTAAACATGTTGTCTAACTCTTACATTTTCAGACACACCCAGGTCTGTCTGTTGCTGAGTCATCTCCCATCTCCCCGAGACCGCACCAATATGCTGCCGAATTCTTCGTGACCATGAAGGCCTCGGGTGTCCAGTGCTAAGTCCCTTCGCAGGTACCTGGATTCATAGGATATTTATAGATGATTTTGTATGTGTACATCCGTTACGATAGTGCTGGGGTAGATAGAATATGTTTAAAACAACAAAGCCCTCGCTAAAAGTGTAATGTGATTGAGAACTCTAATTATATCTCAGGATCTATTTGTTTATATATACGTATGCTGTATATATATATATGTATATATATGAACCAGCAAGCCTGCTGTTGGTTAAGCTACAATGTACTGCAAAAAAACAACCATCTTATAAACTGAAGAAGAATGGAGAAGAACTACTTGAAACTGATATTGCAAGACTGTATATGAAACACCTTCTTTTTAAATTGCTCGTACCTCGTCATGTTTTTTCCAGAAACTCTAGGATGCCATCTCACTTCCGAAGCTCAAAAAATGACCCAACGTGGGAAGGCCACGTATAAACCACACCTAGTTTGAATTTTGTGCTTTCAATAATAACCTTAAGAAATGCCGGTTTCAGCCGATGACTTGAAACATTGAAGATCCAGCGTGCAAAATTTGGTTGGGTTATGCTGGGTGTAGTGTTGTCAATCAACAAAACAACTGGGGGTTCAAACAATTTAATCTTAAAACATGACAGAAACACTTTCTCTCCAAAATCTGGCAAAAAAGTGACTTCATCATTGAATTCTGGAAGAAACCAAAGTCTTGGCTGATGAATTCCCATTATCCCTCAAACAATCTACCCACAAACTGCTTGGGAATGGTCTTGTACCATTGTACCCCCACTTCCAAACATCCTTCTGTTGGTTATCCCATAGTCTCCCCATGACATTTTCCCATAAAAAAAACGGGTTTGTCCAAAAACGGGTTGATACCGTGCAGGGTAATCCATGGGTACCTTCTGGGAATCCGTGGCTACCATCTGGTTATGACATTCACAGTTTGCCATGGAAAGATCCACCATGCTATTAAGAACGGTGTTTACCATCTATTTCGATAAATGGGCCATGGCTTAACCATGGCGAACGCCCTGTGAATGTCATCACCAGGTTGGGTAAATAGCGCCTCGACATCCCACATCAATGAAGTCTTTCATGAGTTTCATGGGAAAATCATCCGGAAATGCTATGAAATGCTACAATTTCCATGGCTTTTCCCTCCATTTTCCCCCGGACCCCCCTGGGGATCCCCTGGGAAAAGCCACCCGGAACCGTCGCACCTTGGCCCGGTTCGTGTTGGGCAAATGCGGCCCGCGGCAGAGATCCACCAGATCGCCGCAGCGATAGCCTGGTGATCCAGAGATCCACTGTTTGATCGATAAATCATGATAGATATTGATAGATCACTAAGTTAGTCATGGGGTATACCATTTTTTTAATGTTAGCAAAGTGCATACTAAGCAAAATCACTGGTGTTGATCCTTAAATATAGAAAACTGATATATAGCAGTTAAAAAAAATCATGATCATCACATTCTTTTTGAATCAGTAAGTTAGGCATCTGACTTTTGGGTGGGTACTATGATGTGTTTCTTCTTTCCTGAGTTTTCGAAGCTTTGATAGGGAATCAATAGAAATCACATAGAAATGAGGATTAGGTGGAAGGCAGAATGACAGATCTCTGACACCACATGGATCATCTTCAAATGCAAAAGGGGCCCAAAAGGGGCCCAAAAGGGGCCAAAATCGCCAAGAGACAACTCGTCAGGGCCCCATCTGGTACCTGGCACTGCTAAGGCGTTGAACAAAAGTCACTCACAGTGGCTGGTGTCTAGTCCTAACGATTCCTAGGATCCCTATTTTTATGTCGTAAAATGGTTGTACCATGGTCGGTGGTTTCGACCGGTGAATTCACCGGTCCAACAGTCAGGTCATGAGGCTCAGCCATCAACTCACCGACACAATATGGGTATGTCCAAACATCCTCAAACATTAACTGCATGGTTGGTGGTTGACCACCCCTCTGAAAAATATGAAAGGCAGTTGGCATGATCATTCCCAATATATGTAAAACATTGTAAAACATGTTCCAAACCACCAACCAGATCAAGTAACTCTGAGTTTTTGAGAGACAACGAAAAGAGGCATAACTTAATAACGCCTTTTCGTTGCAAGTTTACAACTTTAGCATATAGCCGGTCAGTGGTTTCAGATGGTGTCAGGTTGTAGCCGCATCAGTTTGCTCCTCAGTATGCCACTTGTCCCAGTTGAGCCTTGTTCGTGATCAGCTGCACCTGCAGGGTATAGAGTGGCAATGATTCTATGCAAGGCGCACCACTGTTTGTTGAATTTCACCAATAAATGAGCAAATTATGCATAGAACTGCAGTTCCCTAAGTCGGCTGTATAAATCCAAATAATCCAAATATTTGGTTTGTCGGGACAGTGAGGCTGCTATTAAAACAACATGTTCCTAATCCTTGTTTCCCAGTGCAAATGTATGTTGTGCTTATGTGGTTATGCTTTACTTTCGCTACTCTGAGAAGGGCAATGCAGAAGTGAGTGAACCAATGCCCATATCGGATTATCGACACCATCACATGACTTATGATATACAGTAAATGACAGCAATATGGAACCTGGAACCTGGAAACATTGATGATGTTAATGAAACATGGCTGGCTAGGAAATCTCAACCTTTCAATGGAAAAACGTAGGAACATCATCCATAAAATCATTTCCAGGTGTTTGACTGAAAACAGTTTTTTCACGGGCAAATTCCCTCGAAATCCACTGGTTTTTTCATGTTCCCCATTAAGAATTGCTATTTGTGGAGTATGCCTCATTTTCAGAGAATACTGATGTGGATCATATATCGGGGGATGTTCCAGTGCCGATGATTTGAAGAGACATAGCGATGATGTCAGATATTCATATCCAGTTTCATATCCGGTGTCCTTAAAAAACGGTGTCCTATATCTTTATATATCTAAAAATTGGGGGTACCCTACTCGTCATCCAGCTTTTTTGGGATTTTCCATCAAAAACCACCCAGCTATTGGGGATTCTCCTCCCAACCTTGAAGGGATTCTCCTTGAAGAGCTCCAAGGCCTGAACACCCCGGGTGGAGAAATGCTGGGTGGCTGTGATCATTTTATGGCAATAAAACTGGGAACATTAATTGATAAATATTGATAATGTTGGGGATGCTCAATGTAAATCATCAAATGTTGGGGGTACCCAATATTTTCGGATAAACCCACATGTTCTTGAAACATCTGTCCAGATTCGATGCTGAGGCCCTCTAAAGCAGCTATTTCTTAGCTGTCCAGCCCCAATAACGAACAGCTTCAGAAGAGACCCATGCATCACTCGGTCTAAGTGGCCTAGGTATCACGGCTGGGGAAATACATGGGTTCCGTAAATTGGTGATTCGCCATTGTGCTTGGTTACGCACAGCATCACGCAGCCATATCAGTTATCTATAGTTATATACCCGAGGAAGTTTGACTAAAACCAGAAACTGGATCAAATTGGTTGGACACTTTTAGTGTAAATCTTCCAAGAAAAAAAACTTCTAAATTTGACCATCAAAGAATCCTAGTGTTGGTCATATTCTCAGTGGCTTCAGCCCATCCACACAAGATGTAAAAAAAGGGAGCGTCGATCCAAATAAGATTGTAGATTACAACAACATGATTGAAACCACACATTTTCTATACCAATTTCTAGTGATACCTGGCGACATCCCCAGGGATTGTTAGCCTTTTTTGCCGTTTCTTAGGGTAGTCATATTGACGATGGATTTTTCGACGGATTGTTTCCTGGTCCCCACAGGAACCACTCCTGTACCTTCCGATATCTCTGGCAACCGACTGGATGGCCATTTCCTGACTACTCATAGCTCTAATATCATCATTTATCTACATGCTTGTTACCCTCTGGCAATTTAACATTTCGCTATTGAACATGGCAGATAGAAATAGTTGATTTATTGAGATTTACCATGGATTTACCTACAATTTAGCTCTTAAAAATGATGATGTTCCATCGTTTTTGGTTTACCAGAGGCTATCTCCCCATGGGATTCATGATCCCATCATCGGCCTCTTCCTTGGACAGCACACATCGCTGGAAGAGTTGCGACTCCTGGAAAATTCCGCAAGAAATGGGCTGTAAAAACATGTGTTTACTAAGATGGAACAACCATGGAATAACATTGGTAATTATATGCTATATGACTTATTATCTAACCAATATAACTTACCAAGAATTATCCAAATAAGTTGGTGTATATTCAGGCCAACTACATCATATGTGGGGAAAATGTCTCATTAGACGGGCCTTTTTGAAAAGCGTCCTGTAGAAGCCCTGGTTGGTCTCAGGGGTTCAACAGGGATGGTGAAGGGCGAAGTGAAGGGTCCCATTTGAACAACACATTTCCACGGTCTTCCATGCTGCGAAGGGTTTTCATTGGACATCTACCAGCCCTGCAACCAACAAACATAACCCCAAACAAGGAGGAGTGCTGTGGGTCCATGCCGTCTTGGTTGATCCCCTTTCTCTTTGAAATGACCATATTACCCTCTGGTAATGACTAACGTAGCTATTGAACATGACCATTGAAATAGTGGATTTTCCCATTAATAGCATGGTGATTTTCCATAGTTATGTAAACGTTTACCAGGGGGTATGCCATACTCATGAATCATTCTCATGAAACCCTCCGGTCATCAAACATGCTATTAAGTATTTGCCCCAAAAAACACCCCCTAGCCTGTGATAGTTGAATGTGGCAGTTGAAAATTCTAGTCTATAAGATGTCTTAATTAATTAATGGAGCTAGCCATGTTTGGTTTGATGGTGCAAACCCTGAAATGACATCATATATATCATATGACATCCCCAGTCCTTGCAAATCTGCGTGGCGTGCTCGTTGATGGACTTGAAGTCATTTTCGTTCAGTTTCCTGCCCCCGGCCCGGTACGGTCTTGCCATCATGGTGATATCTAGGCTGCGTGGCGTCTCTCCTCTCGCCAAAGAAGCCATCATAGTAGAACCCCGACCTGACAGCAAGACACTCAACTGGTTTCTCTTTGAACACCCCACATCTCTGCGGCAGCCTGATCAACAGATGGTGGGACAGGCAACAGTACCCTGGCTTATCCCGTTTCTAGGTACCCAATGATTTGACTCATACCCAATGTAATCCAAATACAGACTACGAAAGGAAAGGTTGGTTGGGAAATCATCATTTGGCTGGTGATTCCTCTGGCCGCCCCAAAACTTGGAATATCTTCGGATCACAATGTACAGCCGAAGACGTGCGCTCAGCGAGCTGGGTGTATCATTTGGGAAACATAGCAATAGAGACTCTACAAGCTCTTGATGATTCATATTCCCTCCGGTGAACGAACATAGCAATGAGAAATCCGAAACTTTGTAGCTTCCCACATCCTTCAACAAAAGAATCAAAAGAATTTCTGCCAAGTTAGAACCCCCAACCGCTCTGCTTCAGCTATGGCTATGGGTGAGAAGTGCAGTGATATCCAGTGCCGGCTGTTCAGCCCGAGCAGTCTGTGAGCTGATTCCCCTAGTCCCAACCCCATCGAGGTTAGCCGTCCCTGTAGATTTGCCCAGATCTATCCTGCTATGTTTTCTTGGAATATCATGGAATATCCTAATTACTTGGCCAATCAATTCAATCAAAATACTTTTGCTTTGAGGAATCCACACATCATATATGTGTCAATAAATTTATTTGGGTCAGCATCCGAAATCGTTTTTTTTCCCAATCTTCAGGTTTACCCAGTTAAGTTAAACTATAGTCGTGTTGAGCTTGAACAAAAACTCGAACAATTCCCAACTATTTATGGCCAATGCAAACATAAATTATATCACATCATAAAACTTTGGTCAACAAAACTGGTCAACAAAAACAGTCAACATCATAAACCCACATGTTTTTCGAAAAATATCCAGGGCTACCCCATTCCCCAGGGTCATTCCCGTGGTTTTCCAACGGCTTCCGCTTCGGGGTCCGGGTGCCCCCGGGTGCCCTCCGGGTGCCCCAGCTCCAAGGCTGGACCGATCGTCAGGTGGCAGCCGAACTCGCGCTCCATGGCCTGACCTGGGGCGTTTTTTTCGATGGCGAACGATGGTAGGATTTTTCATGGTGGTTTTTCATAGGATGAACATAAGGACACTATATATATATATATATATGTATATGTATGTATATGTGTATATATTATATATACAATGTAATATATATATGTATATATATATGATACATATATATATATGTATGGAGGTTTCTTGAAATGGGGGTACCCCCAGTCATCATCCATTTTAGTGGGATGGTCCATTATAAACCATCCAGCTATTGGGGTACTACCATTCATGCAACTCCCCATATATTTATCTATTTATCTATATATATATATATATATATTGTAGATTTAAGACAATGTGAAATACAATATCTTGTTCATGACATGTGATGTCTTTGGCTGATCAGTACAAAACCATGTAAAACCATTTCAACAGGTGAGCAGAAACGTAACCAGGACACATGTATAAGGCATTCAAAGACAGTGCGGTCATCAGCTAAGGATGTTTGGACGCCAAGAAAACACATTTGAGTGCGAGTCTATTGATCTCACTTAAAGTTCAGTGCTGGCAATTGGACCACCTTAAAAGATGCTTCTGATCTTGCAGCTTCTTGGAAGTTGGTGCTCCCTATGGTTGTTTGATGTTGTTTTAGGGAAAACCCTTTCAACAAGAAGAGTTTTAACAATCAAGAGTCATCTATAGTCATCTACTACTGACAAGTCTTCCAGGCTTCACCAGGTGCCGAATCCCGTGCTCCGCGCGCAGCGGTTTGCGCAGGTCTCTTTTGTCTCACAAGCGTAGCTTGCGGGTGTCGATGTTCCCTTTCTGCAGCAGTTTCATGAGCCTAGGAGGTGACTGTGTCCGCCACATTAGCATCCAGGTACCAGTAAAAAAAATGTGTTTGTTTCCTACAGTCTTTGTCCATCTGGAACTGTAGCTTTCTGGCTCCAAAGACCAGTCATTGAAACACATCACATGTCTACTTTAAACACGATCCTCTGCGATATACATGGTTTCCAGATTTTTTTCCATGTTCTTCATCCATCCATGATGTGCCGCCCAAAAAAGGTGCTGCTTCCCATCTATGGCTCGCATAGATGGAATGATCAAACAATGGGGCTGTTTCGCATTTCTTGGAGCATTGCTCCCAAAACAAACACGTGGACTCAAATGCTGACAAGGTATGACAAGGATTGAAAAGGTACTCATATAATTCACCCATCTTAAGCCATCTTAAGCCATCTTCAGCCATCTTCAGCCATGTTAGCCCCTAAAAAATCACTGCCCAGCCATACTTCCCACAAAACCTCAATCCTCGCCTGTGCCACTCCACTGCCAACGGTGTGGTGGATGAACCCCTGAGGTCCTTGGGCTCCAACATGGGAAAATCATAGGGGATACCCTCTGGTAAAACAGTTCGCGAACTGGAAAATCACCATTTATACATAGTGGAGTTTTCCATTAATAGCATATCATGGATATTTACAGTCATGTTTTTTTTTTCCATGGATTTACCCTGGTAAAACAAATGGTAAAAAAAATGGTTAATCCATGGTTAATAATAGTTACCCTCTGCATGGTAATGACTAACATAACTCGCGAACTGGAAAATCACCATAGATTTATAGTGGATTTTCCCATTAATAGCATGGTGATTTTCCATAGTTTTTTGTATGTTTACCAGAGGGTACAATTGGATATGGCCATGGAAATAGAATGTGAAGTGCTATACTCCGAATCTAAGAATGAACAGAAAAAATAGGACAATGATTTAGAAAAGGGAATTGTTCAATGGCCATAAGAAATTATCAGAAAGTACCTGGCACTTCTGCATCTTGTTTTTGGCTAGGTTTTAGATCAATAGATGAATCATCATGAACAATTCATGAACCATGATATATTTGGAGATTTCCTGAAATAGGTGGTACCCCCAGTCATCATCCATTTTAGATTGGGATTTTCCATGGAAACCATCCAGGGGATCCTATGGAAAGCGATGGCAAGAGATTGCAATGGGATCCACCAGCTGACCTATTCCCATGGCAATCCTTGCGGTTCCCCACGAACCTTGGTTCAATCCTGGATCAATTCTTGCTGGTTCAGCATCACCATTTTCTTTGGTTTTCCGCTCCCCATGTTGCGCACCAAGATACACTCGTCATCTGTGAGAACTCGAACGTCATATGATGTCATATGTTACGTCGTGTATGAATGTAGCAAGAAGTGTGATATATCTCCGTCACCAAGATCTTGCCGCTCTGGGTCTCCACACCAACTGCTGAAGGTCTTTGGCCTCGATCGATGAACCGGAACCAATGCAGACAAAGTTTTATATGGCTACTGCGGGGGTTGATCAAGGATAAACAGGTTTATGTGATTTTATATGGTTTTATACAATTTCCATATTTGATTACAGTAATCAGATTAACTATCCCATCACTCTATAGTAAATTGTAGTCTAGTAGCCCAAACCTAAAAGATACATAGGCTAATGGGTCGTACACAGAAAGAGGGAACATATTTGGGAATTTCAAACAATTATTGTGATAATAACCAATGATTAGCGGCAAATGGGTTCATGAACCCAAAACTGTGAATAGCAAAAACCAAGCATTCTACATGGATGCAATGGGAGATCATGGGATAACAAACAGTCGCATTACCGGGAACAAGAGATTTTTCCGAGAATAGAACTATGGAAGGGGTAGCCATTTTTTTGAGTGAGATCGCTGTGAGGTTACTTCCTGGTTTCGTGAAATGCTATGAAGGTCCTCACCCGTACGAAGTATGATCATATATGATAATTACTTCGCCAATCTAAGATACCCAGCAACAAATCAAACGCTTAGCTGGTGAGGTTCATGATAATGCATCCCCTTCCAAATAGAAGTTTCCTAAAAGAAATAGGTAGCCCAAGTCAACATGGGTTTCAATACTAAGTTACTAAGTCATTGTCATCCATGACGACTGGGTGATTTGGGGTACCCCCAATCTCACCAGAAATAGGTGAGAAATAAACCATTCCCAAATGGCTGGTCCTACATTAGTAAATGGTGGTATAGTATATTATATATTCACCACACATAGGTGGTATAAATAGTATAAATCATTCTCACATGCTGAAATATAGGTGAAATAAACACCTATATTTTTATGATTTGTGGTGTTTTCATGATTAAACATGTTTTTGTTTGTATGAAACAACAAATTTAACTATGGCCCCACGCCAGCAGCATGGAGCGCACCAAGGCGTCGATGCCCAATATGGTCATGGCCTGCCAAGGGATGTTATATATATATATACACCTTAAATTGTTGTGGTATATATATATATATTATTATTTATGTATTGTTATACTATTTAAAATATATTGTTATATATTATGATATGATATATTATTGTAGTTAACTAAATGGAAAACTGATGTTGATTCCGTTGATATAGAACTTTCCCCATCGATGTGTTTGGAATACAAGTGAGTACCATGACCCTGGAGAATTCAATTGCCACAAGTGGGACATGTATGTAATTGCCATCAACGTAGTATATAACTGGTTGGTGGTTTTAACCATCTTGAAAAACATGAAAGTCAATGAGAAGGATTATCCCATATATTATGGAAAAATAAAATTGATCTTCCAAACCACCAACCAGATAATGTGTATAAAGTGTCATCTGCCAGCGAAGTTGGGCAAATACAGCATGCGTGCTTGCTTTGTTAAAAGGCGCAAACATGTATCCCACACATGATTTTCTGGCACCAGCGATGTGGACACTTAGCGCCTGGGAAGGTGTTTACTGAGTTTACTATCAGCGCAAAAATTGTTGGCCCATAGTTCCTGAATGGGTCTCTCAACCAGACTAGGTGAGTCTCTCTTCCCCATGTTTGCTGGTTCCATCCCTGCATAAATGTTCATGGAAAGAAGGGCGCCTCATGTGTGTCATGGTCAAAAAATTGTATATGGCTTATGGTCATCCCACTAGTAGTGATTCCTTATAATGGGTATAGAAATCCCTATCATTGACCGAGGCTCGTATCTTCCGATCTGTGTATCTAGATGTATCTAGTCCAACTAACTTGATCATACCATGGTGTGCCTACTGGTCAAGCAAAGCCATGTCTTGTTACTTTTGCTACTTAAACCCCATTTTGACTTATCATTCCCATGGTTTATCATCACGTTTTCCCTAGTTTTGGAGATTGGAATTTCCACATCTTTTGTGGTGGGATCTGCTTCTGCTGAGCTTCGTTTCCAGCCAAGCGGAGTGACCTGCGGCGATGACCATGATGGGTTGATGGCAACAATTGGTTCACAATGAGGATTTCATGGGAATTATCATAATCAAAATTAATCAAAGTCTGAAAATGCTGGATTTATCGTGATTCATTTAGAAACAACAACAACAACAACAACAACAACACTATCAAAACCAAAGAAAACCATGGTCAACGTCACAAACAACAACACAATCACAACGAGGAGAATGAGGATGGACCAGGATGTATATATATAATTATATATAATTATGATACTGATACGGTTGGTCATCGGGAATATTCGAGTCTCTCTTCGGGACTGACCTGGTCATACAGTCATACCTTGCAAAATCATGGGATATGTGGGGGTTCAACATCTTGGTACATCTACACACAGTTTCCTACTATACATGTAACGGTATGTTCTGCCTTCCCAAATATCATATACTATCATAAACTATCCTATTTGTTGTTCTTCCGACTATCATCGTTTATCTATGTTTTTCTCATATACGACATGGGTATCCTTCCAACATATGAGTTTGTCTAACACCCACCCCAAAGACCAGTGTTTAAACATTCTCTCCATTCAGGTTGCCATACATTGGGGCACTCGTCATTTTTTGGACAAACCCATCATACTGTTGGTTTTCCTATGGTTTCCTATCTGAATCCCTCAAAAATGTTGATTTCATGAACCAATTTCCTAGTCAAATCCACCAGAAAAATAGACATCCATAGGTGGCGTGACGAATTCTTGCCCGTGATTGTGGGCCTCAAAAACGGCCAACGAGTGATTGTCTTTGAGGTGGCCAAAGCTGCTTCATCATCCAAGTTCGCCTCAGGTAGAGAGTGGATCTTTACCAACAGAAACATACCCTAAGGTACACAAACAGAAAGAGTCGGAAAACCCATGGATTCCCTTGGAAAATGATCCACACATGGTGGGTTTTCAACATCTATTTTTTAAAAAACTACAGGGGTGCAACATGTTAATGCTTTCAGTAACAAAAAGTATCTAATGGTTGGTTGACATGGTATTCATGGGTATTCAATGTCTTGGTTTAAGGGATGAATTGATGGAAACCATGACTTTTGTTCACCTCTTAGTTCTACGAGGTATTTTGTTTGTGGTCTACGTTGCTCATATCACGTGATATAATCTATCACCGTCAGTTCATTAAGGGGACTCTGATTATCAAGACACCTACGAGGATATACTATTCTGAATGGATTTACATTATTCAATCGACATAAAATAATACCAGTAGTACCGCACAAGGCGGTGGCGGAAGTTTCAAAAATAGCAAACCTATAGGAGAGGTTGGTTGTTGTGAATCACGGATGGCAGAGCGAATCATCCACTGACGGACCAAAAAGTGGTTGGAGTTGTGTTTTTTGGAATGGTTGCGATGGTTGCAGTGGTCACCTGGCCGGTCACCTCACTCACAACTGCTGGATGTAGTGTGGTGTAGTGCAGCTGTAGTTGTAGCTATAGCGTAGTGGAGTTGTAATTGTGGTGTAGTGTAATTACTGTAGTGTAGTTGCAGTTGCATTTGTGGTGGTGTAATGAGTGTAGTGTAACGTAAGGTAGTGTAGTGTAGTCTAGTGTAGCGTACTGTAAAGTAGCGTAGTAGTAGTTGAAGCTGTAGTTTTAGTTAATGTAGTGTAGTGTGGTGTGGTGCGGTGTGGTGTAGTGTGGTGTAGCGTAGTGTAGTGTAATGTACTTAGTGTAGTGTAATCCAGAGTTAGTTGTAGTTGTAGTTGTAGTTGTAGTTGTAGTTGTAGTTGTGGTGTAGTGTAGTGTAATTGAGTGTAGTGTGTCAAGTGAAGTAGAGTGTAGTGTAGTGAAATTGGTGTGGTATAGTGTAGTGTAATGTAGTGTAGCGTCGTGTAGTGTAATTGAATGTAGTGTAGTGTAGTGGAGCGTAGTGTAGCTAGCGTAATGTAATGAAATTAGTGTAGTGTAGTTGTAGTTGTAATGTAGTCGAGTGTAGCGGAGTGCAGTGAAGTGGTGGTTGTAGTTGAAGCTGGCACAAAACCCTCATGTTTTGCTCACTTTTGACAAGGTGTACAATCCCCTGCGCCTGCCACGAAAAACGACATCTGAACGTCCAAAAGTGCTCCGTGCCCCTCAGTTTTTTGCACTTTTGACTTGGAAATGCGCTTCGCACCACAGCGGCGTGCGCTTTTTTCGACATCTCAACTTCCAAAAGTGGTCCGAGCATGCTGTGCTTTGTACATTTGGACTTGGAAATGTGCTTCGCGCCACAACGGCGTGCAACTTTTCATCTCTCATCTGGCCAGATGGCTCCGCACCCGCCGCCTTAGCGAGCCTACTTTTCGACCCTCCGGAGCCACAAATCATTGGAAAAACACAGTGTTTCGCGACTTTGCTACCTTTTCCCGCACCTGCATCTTCTGTCTTCTGACTCTTTCTCTTCCCTGATCTTCTTTCTTCTTCTCTTCTCTTCTCTGGCTCTTCCCACCTCTGCTTTTCATCTGTCCATATTGTCGGAAGTTTGACTTCTAAACCTCCTTCGATAATCAGTTAAGTTATATATCATTGGTATATCATCAACTAGTAACTACATGGTCAAATTGCTGCAAATACTGAGTGATCTGAGTGGTTCAAAGGAAATGAGATTCATTGTCTAAGTCATGCGAAAAACTTCAATTAACAAGTGGCAGTGTCAAGTTCAATTAAAGTGGCAGTGTCAAGTTCAATGAAAAAGAACTCGGCCATCGCAATATGCCACCGAACCTTTTGCGTCATGTTGAGTCCTGAAAAACATGAACACCCTTGTTCTGCGTCTTTTGAAAGACCATCCATCATCCCCTTCATCCAACTCAGTCCTTTTTGTTTTTTACGGCACCTCGGCTGCATCCAAGACCTTCAAGTTGGGCCCTAGGCCTCGGCGACGACCGGTGTCATCATGGCTGGAAAAGGGAATTTTCACATCATTTATGTATATTCATGTCACATGATAATGGATTTTCTATGAATATAAGGGATCATCACAAGGACACCGGATGATTTTCTATAGGCTGATGATGATGTTACTACTATCTAATGCCCATTTACAAGGGGATTTCTATGGGTTTCAAAGCCACTGTTGATTCGCGGGTGGTAAGTTGTTTGTTCCTGAGATCAATGTGAATCTAATTGTTGAGGATCACGAAATTGGATGAATTTGGGATAACTTTGGAGCTTGATTCGCTGCGTGCAAGCATGTTGCGGCATGCTGATATGAAACCACATCAAGAAAAACCAACCGAATTATGTCATGATTCGTAAAGTCTATCATCAACCAACATCAATCAACCATTATTTTCTACACATTTCTACACACAGTAAAACAAAAACAATTGTTTGGCCATGTTTAGCCTAAATCCCTTGGCCATGGTTCAAGTCTGCCCACCCCACCTGACAGCAGTGAGGTGAAGCCTTTACCCAGCGGATTCTTCGGCAGACTCAGTTCCTGAGGCGTCACCGGTCGTCACCGGTACCATCGCTGGAGGGTTTTTGTTGATGGAACCTCCGGACATAATTTAGATTATTTTTTGGGCTAATATATTAATTAGTAATGTTCCCAAAAAAAGGAATTAGCCCCATTTCAGGAAACCTCCGAATCTAGTCCATGGATGTGTTGTTTTATGTTTCTTTGCATATTGGCCGCAGATATCACCCATTCATAAACAAACCACACCTTGGGGAATTGGCTTACCATGTCGGATGCCCTCCGTCAATCATGACTGGCGAGAAATATCACCCAGCAGCAACTGGTTCACCTGTTGCATATGCTTGAATGGAGATGTTGCATCGTCAGCTTAGATAAAGACAGATGGTATTTTGAGGTTGTGACGTCATGCTGTCATGCCCAAGTTGACAACTAAAGCATGATAGCGTCATGCTCATTGCTTTGGTTGGGTGTCTATCTGCTAAGGAACATAATATGATCAATGAATACATACAAAACATTACAAAACTATCCCCGTTTGCTTCTTGTCGAACCACCATGTTCCAGGAAAAAACAGAATGGCTCTGCTGCCAATGCTCAACATCTGTAAGTTTGGCTCAAATGACCGGCATGCGGCATATGTTACAGTATCAAACGAACCCATTCTGTGGGGTATCTAACTTTGACCCCTTCTCACTTCTCCCATTTTATCCCTGCTTGCTTAAGACTTAAGACCATCCTGGTGAAGAACGGAAGAACCACCTTCAAAAGGAAAACAAACCTTTCATGGTCATGGTACGTCTCCACATGAAATTGGACAATCATAGTATACTACTAACCCATCCCATTCTTCCACAACTACCCAATAACCTGACCCATCTAGGTTTGCTGATAGATTCTGGATGCCATGAACCACCAATGTCAAGCCCGGATTCATAGACCCTGGCTGACAAAAAATTAGGGGGTACCCCCAATACAAATCATCTCCAACTAAAATTTGGAACGCCATCTCCAGCGGAATTTCTGAACAAATCGACTGGCCATCCTTTTTTTTCGCCAAGCGTCTCGAAGGAAGGGACAACTCTGAAGTCCAACGCCTAAGGCCTTGGCGCCTGCGCTGGGCCGGGATTGATTTTACTGAGAATTCCTGGTGTTGTTCCTTGAAAAAATGAGGATTTTTGGATATGTGGCTGGGCAACGACAGTGGATTGTTTGGTGAAATGAAGTGGATCTTGGTGCAACTACAAGTGGTGATTCAAAGCAATCAAATTGATGATATGTACAAATCTTAACCAACAAGAAACGGGATTTGACATGATTGGACTTTCACAAGTGGTAGTGTATGCACCTGTTTAAGCCTAAGCAGGGTGAGTTACGTGAATTCGCAACTACCATTTCTGGGCCGTTACCATGACTTCCTGTTGAGAACACCTTTTGGTGTTCAAGCATGGCATTGGACAGTCCAAACATTTGTGGATTATATACGTGTTTCCCCCAAATCGGGAATGTTTAGAGCCAGGCAAGTGATATCACCCATGATTTTTAATTTCATGTTGATACTAAAATTTAGGAAATTGCAAAAACAAAATCTGTTTTCAATTGTTTTCATGGTTTATCATGTAGTATATAAAATATAAACATACAATGTGACAATCTATGTACACTCACCCACTCTCATTGGCCATCAATTCCTTGAAACCGTGATTTGTTTGATGCCTCATGAAGCACACACAAACACATGTCCATATAATATATATATATATATGGATATATCTGGTAAATAGATATAGATATTATGACCTTTAGACATGTATATATATATATACATAGACACATCATTCCAGCATGTAAAAAAATGGAATCACAACCGGTCCATGTTCCAATCCAAACATGGGATCTACATGTTTAGTTAACGTTTCTATATGTTTATTTGTCAAATGCACAAACGCATTTTAAACAAATATCATTCAAGAAAACTTTTTCCTTATAGTATATTATAATTGTATTCACATATGTTTTGAACTTCCTTTTCTTCTTGTTTATGGATCTATGACATCTATGATATATGGATAATTATGGATCGTAGATAATCCTGCATATCATGAGGGTGCTAGGGTCATCGATAACAAACCATAGTGTAATGATAATAATCTACAATAATTCATCCATAGATAATCATCCGTTCATAATGATAGATAACAATCCAATATCAATTATCCCCAATCCTAATTATTGAAAGGTCGTAATGGGGATTTATAATCTACATGTTCATAGTTCATAATGGTTCTATGATCCATCGATGATGTGTTCCCAGTCCTAGAAACATTCCCAAATATACATAGATCAAAGATCATGTCCCAATCAATTCACTTCCAAAAATATAATATGATATATATATATAATGATATATATATATAATATGATATATATATATAATGATATATATAATATGATATATATATATATATATAATGATATATATATATATATATAATATGATATATATAAATAATGATATATATATATAATATGATATATATAATGATATATATATAATATGATATATATAATGATATATATATATAATATGATATATATATATATAATGATATATATATAATATGATATATATATATATATATATGATATAATGTATATGATATATATATATATATATAATGATATATATATAATATGAT
>Ga0126342_10007894_pt1 | contig 19029 bp, 19 predicted proteins | sample Cyp1metagenome_FD_92528 | JGI IMG/M metagenome (GOLD analysis project Ga0126342, IMG submission 92528) | Coral microbial communities from Lord Howe Island, Old Settlement Bay, Australia - Cyphastrea 1 metagenome | ecosystem: Host-associated > Invertebrates > Cnidaria > Coral ... | reverse complement strand
GCACTTCTCACTATTTTGTCTTGATACTCCTCTTCTCGACTGCCTATAACACAGCTTTCATATACCGTTTCTAAAATTGCATCTCCATACTAACAAGAGAAGACCCTGCTCCTCTACGCTCTCAGGCCATCCGTCGTCTAGTTTTTCATTTGACACAGGCGCTTTGGCCAGGGAGATAATTCGACAGGCATCCAACCCAAGTTGGATAGCCCCACCAGCATCTTCTTGCGTCGCATTCATCACCTTCATGTTGGCCATGGTCGTCACTGTCAACTTCTTTAGAGTGATGCTGATCTCCCGCAGGATGCCCTGGAGATAGACCATGATCATGACCTTGAGCGTGGCCTGAAGGCGCTTGATGTTCACCACCTTGCCCCTGAGATAGAGCAGCAACATGGCCTTGAACTTCGGCAGGAGGATGATCTCGGGCTTGATCATTGCACCAGCGACCATCAAGTTTCAAGTGCTTTGCCAACACCGCCAGTGCACCCCCCAAACCAGCAAAGAGTAGTGCATCAGCTCCCCCCAATGTGGCAACAGCCACCAATGCAGATGCAGCGTCAATCAACTTCGTGACAACTGAAGCTGCGCGACCACGTAGGCCACGAAGAATCTTTGGATCATCCACAGGTTGAGGATCGATAGGACCAATGGCAAGGTACTGCAAGAGCTTCTGCCCTTGAGGTCCTTGAGCAGCCTTGGTGAGAGCATCAATCAACTCCCAAATAGATGCCAGGCATGTGATGAGCAGCCCATCTTGTTCCAGCTGCCCTCATGCTTGATCGAAGACCATGGGCTCGCAGCCGCAAGTGGCGTGTTCGCCAGGCACCACAGTCGGTGGCTGACAGACTGATGGCTGATCGATTGTCAGCATACAGAGTGGAAGTGACATCTTTTTGGAGCATTTCTTCCACCAACGATGAGATTCCTTCACCATGTTGATGTTCCTCCATCATACCGATGATGAGCTCGGCTTTGGCCGTTGATTGTGACACGAGGGTCTGACGAGAACTGGGCCACATCACTGTGCAGCCAACAATTGAGACCAAGGTGCCCTGCACGCTCTTGCATTGCCCAGCCGAGGGTGCAAAGGAAGCGTCAGAATACACCTCAACATGTCGAACGTCTCTGGGATCCCTCCACGACCCTTTTGTAGTGAAGTCCGTAGTCCTCCGTGGCCTTGACATATTTCAGGATCTCCTCACAAAGATGAACAGCAAACTTCGGGCGGCGATGCAGAAGCCGTGCAGTGACTCCAACATAGTACGTCAAGTCGACTCTGGTTTGTGCTGTCAGCCAATGCAGTTCACCCACAATGGCGCGAGCCTTTTGAAGATCGTTGAGGTCAGTGATCTCCTCATCCGGAACATCATCCAAATGAGCAAACGCGCTTAGGGACCCAGTTTTGTTGACGTTGTGCTTCTTCATCAGCTCCTGGGTGTAAGACCTCTGATGCAAGATCAACCCACTGGAGTCCATGCGAATCTCGAAGCCAGAAAAACGAAGTTCTTCATGGTGCCAGGTGGATGTTTTCCAGCCTTGAACTTTTCAGCATCCAAGATCTCTGGGTTGAAAATTCCCACATTTAAGCGATCTTGGCCAACGTTTGCTCGGCAATCCATGTTGATCCTGAGGCCAGAAGATCATCACCATACGTACCAAGGAATCCCTGGGACGAGTCATCCAGCATGATGCGCCAGAGGTTGCTTTAGTCTGTTGTAGCCACAGCCGTCCTTGTGGGGTTGGATGTTCCATGATGGATCTCAGTTGCTGATCCCGATAATCAGTCCAATCCCCAGGCGACTCTGCCAATCCGTAGGGCGCCAGTAACCTCCCACAAAGTTCCATGTGGGGCCACCCCCAAGGAGACTACCATTTGTGGTGGCTTGATGAGTGTGCATTGGGAGGAGGCAGATCGACGTGGAGCTTTCAGGAATGCGCTCTTCACATCAAGACTTCCAAGTGGCCACTGACGCTGGGATCCAACAGCCAGCAATGTCCGAAGACTTACGGCATCAATGCCGCCAGTGCTTGTGTCTGAAGATGACACTGCTTGGCTGTAGTACAAGCAAACATCGTCGCTTTTCGCCTTCCACTCGGAGCTTTGCGAGTGCAAATCAGTTTTCCAGGTATGATTTCCACTTGTCTTCCATCAGCTGTCGATGAGGTGACCTGGTCCATGGTTGTGGCTTTGACCGTGCCACTTCCAACAAGTGATGGACCTCTTGCTTGACCACATCAACCCAAGCAGATTGTTCTGCCATGATTTCCCTGCGACCCACCACATAAGTCTGACGGACCACATCTTGTTCAAGTAGTCGAATCGCCTTCAGGTTGGATTTCTTGAAGAGCTTCATCGATGTGGTTGTTGAGGTGACTTGTGATCGCCCTGGTCTGTTGCTTAACCAAGGTAGAACCTTCAGTCAAGAGGTTTTCGGCCGTACTTGTATCAAGCTTTTTAACTTGTCCATCCTCTTTCGACGCAGCTGGTTTTGCCTCAGCTGTCTTTTCGCCTTTTCCGGGTCCTTTCCCTTCTTTTGAGTTGGACCCATCGTTACCTTTGGAGTTGGACCCATCACCTTTTTGTCCATTTCCTTTTCGGTTCGGTGTGGTTGGTGGCGAAGTAGATCCTTTTTGCTGACCCTTTCCCTCCTTTCCACCTCAATTTCCTCCAGGGCTATTTTGATGTTGATGTTGACCAGCCTGACTCCCCCCAGTCTTATCGGGAGACCGTCCATTGAGAGCTAAGCAATCGGGTTTCCGATGACCTTGTCCAGAACAATGCCTCCACCGCTCAACTCCATCTTTGGGCAATTGGCTGTGAGCATATGTGCAGTCTGAACCATGTTTGCAGCCATCCGGAGTACCCCAAAACTTACATGGTCGTTTTCCACTTCGTGGTGGTGTGCTTAGAGAACCTTGGCTGGGAGAACCTTGAAGAACTTTGAGTTGCTGACTTGGACCACCGTTGTGGCTGATGTAGTCCATCTCCGCCGTCAACAGTTCAAGGTACTGCTCCACATTGGTCACCGTTGGTCTCTCATCACGATGGGTTTCCATCCGGAAAGTTACCACCCTGAACGCAGCCTGACTATGCTTGTGGAGAACCCCTTGGACGATGGTGTCCAGTGCCTTGACTTGAAGCATCATATCTGGCAACGCACCAACCCCCACAGCTCGAAGTCTCTGCCTTTTCCACATGCGCAACGTTGATGATGCAGCCACTGAGTCCTTCGCCGCAGTGGTATTTGCAAGCTCGCGGAGAAGCTGAGTGCGCTCTTTCCACCCACCAGGGCTCTATCATTGAAGCACCTTGTACATAAATGCGGAAGTCCAAAATTCTCTTTGGGCAATGAGGTCGCTCTTGATGTCCCCCGGGATTGCGCCAAGAAGGAGAGTGGTTGCCCGCTGCTCCAGCCGCCTCACTTCTTGTGGGTGCCCAAGATGTTCCAAGTTGGGTTGTGGAGCTGTGAGCTGCGATCTTTCCAACGGTGTTGATGCCAGCCATGTCTGGTAGGTGCGCATGGTCTCCTGCATAGTGTGATCCCACCACGTGGAAGCTCTTCTTGAAAGATCCGTCGATGCCGACCCGACCTCGTTGATCCAGGTCACCTGATTGAAACCCATAAACATTACCAAGATTGCTGGGCCGATCACCATGAGGATTTTCTCGGTTCCCAAAGTGGAAATAATGGCCACTTTGTTCATTCCGGACATCAAAAACTTCACCACCAGGTTTTTCTCGGTTGCTAGCCCGATCACCGCCAAGATGTCCTGGAATGCCAGCCCGATCACCACGTGGTTCTTTAAGACGTGCGCTGCCTTCATTCTTGTGAGGACTGCTTGACATTGGCCGTTGACTACCAGGATATTTCCATTTTGGATGGCCAGGTGCATCAACTTGACCGACCATATGTAGGTCTTTAGGACGATCATTGCGTCCTGGATCGCCAGGCTAATCACCGTGAGGAAAAGCAGAACGTCCAGCATGACCTCCTTGGGAGAATTCAGGAGGTCCACCAGGAATCCTTTGAGTTAGTTGGCCATGACCTGGTTTCCAATCCAACACCGGTAGACCTGCAATCCCTGGCTGTTCATGAAGTTCTTGTGGTTGTTCATGAAGTTCTTGTGGTCGGCCATGAAGTTATTGTGGTTTTTTATGGCGTTCTTTTGGTCGTCCATGAAGTTCTTGTGGTTGTTCATAGAGTTCCTGGACAACATCAATTCCCTGCTGATGCCGTCGTGCACATCCATGGAACATAGCAATCCTGTCCCAAAAAAAGGCACAAGTCATTGCTTTGCCGCAACAGCCTTGTTCTCATTGACATTGGCATAGTTCCCGTCACCTCCATGGCCGCAATCTTTTCATGGGTTTCCATCGGAGCAAGGGATGCCAAAACATTGGCCTGCGTGTTGGAGTCTTGACCTTCCAACACTTGCCGAATTTCGACCTCATACCGGTCCACCTGATACTGGTGATTTATTTGACGGTGTGCAGCTTGGAGGTGATGCTGGACAGCTTTTGAATCTTTCGGCTCATCCTCTGACCATCGGTGTTGTGGTACATCCCGGGGCCCCTTTGGCCATGCCGGACCCATGTCATCCTTTTTCGGGACGGGCTTCCGCATGACTCCCCACGCGGTGTCACGAAGACGAAGACTTCATCATCCTCCGGTGGTGGCCCCATTGGGAGTCGAGTTCCACCTGGCGTATAGTTTGGAACTGCACTTGTTGACCTCTTTGGCGTCGAAGGCGGTTTGTCCACTTCGACCCATGACGGGGTAGTTGACGCTGAGCTTGCCATCGTGCGGAGCCTCTGGATCTCGGCCTGAAGTCGCTCATTTTCTTTGGCGATCTTCTCCTTCTCCATGACGACCTCCTTGTACATGGTTTCCCCAAGCGCCTCTTCAAGGACTTCCTTCCTTCCCCTGTCTGGATAGAGTCCCGAATGTCCACCTCAGGTTCCATCGAGCCCATGGCGGTGTCCCTGAAGCCAGCCTTCTCTTTTCCCTGACTTTGGTCTCCTTCGTCCCCTTCTCGGCCAGCACGGTTTCAGCACTGCACTTCGTTCTGTGTCTCCCAGGCGTCCACCTAGATTTCCATCAGCCACCGGCCTTGGTGTTTCCCCACCTGCCTCTTCACCTTGTTCCCATTCATCTGCTGGGACTGGTGGCAGCTCATGGTCTGGAGAACGTTCTGGTAGCCCAGCAGGATGAAGAGCTTGTAGATTGTGTTCATCGCGTAGTCGCTCTGACCAGAATGGATTTGGCTCCATTGATCTTGTCCTTTTGGATGCCATCTTACAGCAAAGAGGCGTACGTTGGGCTCACAACCTGCAAGCGGAGCAAGCAGGGATGCGTTTTCCTTGGGGCAAAAGAGCCTGCAGCATGTCACTGCAGTAAGGCATGCCCATGCCAGTTGTGAAACCTTCTAAATGCCTTTGACGCCTTTGACCTTTCAAAATCCACATGCGAAAATCATAATATATATTTAAATGCTACACAAAAAATATCTATCTATCTATCTATCTACCTACCTGTCTAGCTAGCTATCTATCTATCTATCTAGTTATCTATCTATCTGTCTACCTATCTATTTATCTACCTACCTACCTACCTATCTATCTATCTATCTATCTGTCTATCTATCTATCTATCTATCAATCTACCTACCTATACATCTATCTATCTATCTAATCTAATCTTATCTTATCTTATCTGTTCTGATCGTATCTTATCTTATCTTATCTTTCTAATCTATCTATCTATCTATCTAATCTAACCGAATCGAATCCAATCCAATCTAATCTAATCTAATCTAGTCTAATCTAATCTAATCTAGTCTAGTCTAGTCTAGCCTAGTCTAATCTAATCAAATCTAATCTATCTATCTATCTATCTACCTATCTATCTATCTATCTATCTATCTCCCTCTCTCTCTCTCATCTGTCTATCTAACTATGTATCTATCTATTTATCTATCGATCGATCGATCGATCTATCTATCTAGCTAGCTAGCTATCTATCTATCTAGCTAGCTAGCTATCTATCTATCTATCTATCTATCTTATCAATCTATCAATCCAGCAATCTACCAATCTATCAACCAATCTATCAATCAATCAATCAATCTATCTATCTATCTATCTATCTACTTATCTATCTATCTATCTACCTACCTACCTATCTATCTATCTATCTATCTATCTATCTATCTACATATCTATCTACATATCCATCCATCCATCCACCCACCCATCCACCCATCCATCCATATATATATATACACATGATCTGCATTGATCTGTATCATATATATAATATATATATATATGAAATATTTTTTCACACACCTGCACAGGCAGACATAGATGGATTCAGTTTTAGGTACTACCTGACGAACTGGAGCCTGGCACCTGGCAGCCGAGAGTTTTGACTTCGCCGTCGCTTTTCTTGAGAAAACACTTTGCCGTGCACCCCAGGCCCGACGTACTACAGCGACGTGCTTGGTTTGAAACCTGAAGAGGCCTTTGAACATTCGCAGAATTGGTTTAACGGAAAACATGCGCGAACCCCCTATTTTAGAGGCCACTGTTTCCTGTCTTAAACTAATCCATCGAAACATCATCACTGCAATTCTTTACCTTCCGGGAGCGGAGAGCTCACGACACTGCAAACTGCCGTGGCCCCGGTGTGCCAGGCGAAGTATCATCTCATGGCCCCTTACATCATGAGCTTGATCACGACATGTTTGTCCCTTGCAAGCATTTCAGCAGAGATCAGACGCTGTCTGAATTTCCATTGGTGGCGTTGCCATTGCCATTGCCTCAGGAGCCCAATGCTGGTCAAGGCAGTGGGGAAGTCGAAGTCTCAATTCAAACAATGTATTCACATAATATGTCACTTGAAGTGTCACTCAATAAATCTCTGCGGGTTTTGGGTGGCTGGACATCTTGGAACGACCCGGTACCACTAGCAGACTTATATTTTCCTTTGAACTTGGGAGTGTTTGTCCTTGCCTGTAGTTGATTGTTGTTGCTGTCAGGTTGGGCTGGGATTTGCTGACCATGCGGCGCGTTTTCACAGCAGCTGGATTCATTTCAGCAGGTGTGGCACTGGCTCCAGTGATGGTCTCAATGCTGTGCAGTCCAGGCTTCAAAGCATTGCTCCAAGGGCTTGGGGTTGTTTCCCAGGTCCACCAATTGCGGGGCTACAATCCGCCGGGGTCTTGTTCACTTTGAACAACATGTGGTGATCAACATACAGTACACACATGTACATACATAGGTTACCTGACAGTCACACGAAAGCGTTGCCTTGAAGTGGCTTCCAGGTGGATCTCTACGATGCTCTTTAGTGCTGCCAATGTATTCTATGGTTTAACGCCCAACGGCTTCAAGGCCTGGAAAGTTGGAACGCCTGTCTCTTTTTGATTCTCTTTTTGATTCTCTAAGCCTTTTTGATCCGTTTGATCCGTTTTTGATCCGTCTCATGTTCTCCGTTCAGCTCTTTTCAGCTCTTTGAATCCATGGCTCCGTTCACGTTCCGCTGAGGCAAACTATTTAGAAATTACAGAGCAGTACATTGGAGCGTGCTGCTTAGTCCATGAAGACCTCAGCGTTGTTACGATCGGAAGATATCGGAAGTCAGGGCTTCCTTGCAAGGTAGTGAGCGGCTACGGCAATACCCTTGGAACTGTTGCTTCCTGGGCACTGGGCTCGGAAATGTAAAGACTCCCTGACAGCGCGTACGTGCCCGCACGATGATTCTACAGAACCTTCCAGGCAGGACCACAATTCGTAGCGTTCCTTCTTCAGCGCTTCGAAAGCAGCATCCTCAGCCACGATCCACAGCAGAGATGGCACGTGCCTGGTTTTGATGGTTGGAACAGTTGATAACTCAAAGCCGTTGGGGCATCTTGCGGTACCCTGAAGTGACAACCAAGGGCGCTGAGTATTCACGGAGTCACGAATGGCACAATCAAAAAAGAAACATACCTAAAAACATGGGACAGGGATACAAAGGAACTTTGGTTCGAATGCCAGCAAAAGTCAGTGACGTCCTGCAGCAATGCTTCCAAACTCTGTCCCAATTGCGCTGTTCCAAATGCTATTCCAAATGCCCCTGTGTCGAGGTTGGGACAATGTGATGTTTTCATTGGCCATCATGAATGTCATGGCTTCGGTGAACTACGCCCTTGCCTTGGTGCTAGCATTAGTGTCGCTAGTGACTGTAGCGGCTTAGTAGCGGCTAGTGTCAAGGAAAGCTAGGATTCAATTCGGTCGATTCTGCTTGGTGGTGCCGTGTCTTCCCGTCTTGAGATTCGATCGGCCAGCGTGAAGCCTGTCGAGAAGCTGGTTGAGTCAAAGAAGGTTGGGCCTGAAAGTGTTTTGCCTTGGGAATTGAGCGGCAACCCTGAAGCCAGGCAGACACAAAGAAGGTTGACTGATCCCGGCAACTGTGCATGGTGCAGTAGCGCCTGCAAAAGACTATTCCAAATGGACGCAACCAAACGACCGTTTGGATGGGACACACGTGCTGCTTTCTTGCCAGATCTCTTTTACCTGCTGACTGCTGATCACATTCAAATTACAAATCAGGTGCAACATGGCATGCGAGAGTCAGCATGAGGCCAGAGAAGCAATGTTACACCAGCTGTAGCTGTTTGGCCAAACGCAAGTGTTTGAGACATGGCTTCAGCTGACACCAACAGGGCAGTGTATCAATTGGAAAATCATATTCAGAACCGACTCCCCAACAATTATGGTGAGTCAGCCCGAGACCGCGAGGCTCTCTTAAAGCAACAAACTACAAACACAAACTACAAACACATCCTACATAGCCACTTCAAGACTCCTTATGACTCCTTTGTAAAAATCTTTCAGGATCACTCCGGTAGATTCCTTAGAACTTCAGAATTCTGTAGAGGCAGGTGCTGCGGAGCTTAATTTGATCGGTATGGAGACAGCACCCGGCCCATGGCCATGGCTGCCCCAACGGCCTCACGTTCAAGTGCACAGGGTGCACAGCCAGGCTGCCGAGTCGTTTCATTCCTGCAGTCCAGTGGTTTCGCACAGCCTCAGTGGCACAAAAATATCGAGAATCATTTTCCAAATTATATCGAGCATCATTCTCCCAGCCCCACCAATGCGGCTGCGTGTGGCGAGCAAAGAGAAACTGGGTTGCTCATTTTTGGCCACCTTGTGATCCAAAGAGGGAAAACAACCTGGGAGAGAACTCAGATTCTAAGACCAACAAAAGCTCCAAGAGAAAACGTGTTGCAACAATCAGGCTGACCAGACTTGGTTAGGATCTGCTCAGGATATCGCCTTGATTCGGCCCCATCTCTGCGTTGGCATTCTTAATTGATGCAGATTTCCAATAGATCCAATAGTATGTTTGCATCTTTCGAGGATGAGGGATCAGCAGAGCAAGGGTTGACGCAAACCGACAAAATCAGCACATGGAAAGGAGCCAAAGGGCGAGCCAAAATCAAACATGGCATCGAAAAGAATCCAACGGGAAGCGGATGTCAGTGCAAAAACCAAACGGAGGATATTTCTGCGCCTGTGCAGTGCCCAATCATTGCTGCTAGGGCCTGGAGGCTCCAAGCTTCGAGAGTTTCAAGAGGTGCCAAGAACAGAAACAGTGACAGGGAACAGGTCCATCAGGTTCAATCGCGATGGAATTCAGCTCCTGCAGGACCAGCTTGCGGCTCGGCACAAAGACTGCCGATATGTGCTGCCATTCTGTGGGTGCCTCGGATGTCAGGTCTAGGTGTTCCCAGTAGCGGGCTTGACTTGAGACTTGAGACTGTACTTTGGATTTACGAGAACCTGTGCAAGCAATGGTGGCGAAAATGCGCACATGCACAAGCAGAGCAAATCCACAAAAAGGATCCTGCTGGCACATTATGGATTGTCTGAAATTGTTCTCTGTTTCTATTAGCGCTTTACAACCTTTGGCGACAAGACAGTCATGCGCTTTGTTGGCAACACTGATGCTATGGACGGTGAATTGCTTCCTCATGTTCTGAGCAGACTCTGCCCAGGTGTTCCCTCTTGGATTCTATACATTTGCCCGCTTGAATTCCAACTCAAGGTTGGCCATTGGAAATCATTCATTTCCGACATATTCTAGGTTTTCTTTCGCAAGGGGCCCTCATGGGCCCTCAGCCTGAAAACACATGCAGGTGGCGAAAGTTAGCAAGAAATAGAATTGTGAGATCCGCGACGCGACCACCGGTGGAGGAGCGGGTGTTTCGCCTGAACCTGGCGTGGAGATCTGACCAGTGACCCATGCCAGAAAGATACAGGAATTCGGAATTACCTGATGTAATTACGTGACATTTGTCGGTGTACAGGAAAAGCTGGAAGTTGAAACTCTGCATTCCTGGCTGCGTTCCAATGTGACTCCTCTCAGCTACTTCCGACAGTGCCAGCAAAGTGCGGGTCTCACATTTGATTTGAATTGTTTGTGCACTGAGGCTAAAGTTGTGATGGCAGTGACCAACAAAGGCAATCCCATACTTCTTTAAGATTTGAAGCACCGTCGGTTTTCCTTGGACATTTTGTTCCAGAAATGCCTTCTCCTGGCTATTGTTTGCCCTTTAACCTGTTGAACGGACATTGATAGACATAGTTCTGTATTGTGGAATCGGGTGGATGATTGAAATGATCGTTTGGTTTGTATGTGTTCAGATGCTTCGATACAGACATGTTCTCTTTCAAATCGATCTGATGATGAACTGTTTCAATCATTGAGCAGCTGCTTTGGCAGCAGGACTCGAGGCGCCAGTGGCACGCGAGCTGAGACTGTTCCATGGCGTTGAGAGTGCAGTGAGCTAAGACACTCACCAAGAACCCTCCTATGGAGCATCACATTGTCAATAACATGAGTTTTGTGCCACATGACTTGTAAAATATATGCTCTCTAATAGCTGCGACTTGAGCTGCCTTGCAAGGTTGTACTGGGCAATCGCTTGTACTTCCCCTGGCGTGGGGAAGGTTCTTGCATTTTTATTCAGTGGGAACTTGAGCATTTTCAATATTTTTTCAATTATTGTCAATGGGGCTTTTGGGGAAGTCCCAAGTTTCAGCATGTTTCAGCAGTGCAGGTCGGTGCCCCGTGGTGCCTGGTGCCCAGAGCAACTGCAATGAGCCGTAACGAACCCATGAGAAAATTATGAGAAAGACATCGAGTAATCGGAGTAATCGGAGTAATCGGAGTACATTGTTTACCGACATGACTCTTCGATACTCTGAGGCTGCCTAGGCAGCTCAGTTCTGTATGAGAGCTGCTAGGCACCAGGCTGTGTAATGCCATGCGGGACATGTGGAACTTCTGGCTCAAACCAAACAGTTACCGTTGATCGGGTGAAGCCACTGACCCATGAACGGCAAGCATAGTCAATACATCTTAGTTCAGTCTCAGATCGGATTCCACTCCCCAGCTTTTGTATAACACAAGCAGCTCTGATCAGCCTGAAGGTAAGTACCGCTTTGTGTACCACAAACTCTTTGCCAAAGTGTTTCATATTGGGTTAGCCGTCATGGCCGAAAGCCAGTGGGAGCTGGGATGGAGCAAGGAGATGAAGAGATATTATTTCATGGACAAGGTGCTTTCTTTGAGCTTTCCGGTGTGTTTTGTTCCTTGCATTTTCCACAAGGGATGAAACAACGAAAAACATGATGAATTGTTCTGCTTAGCTTTGTCCACCCACCAATGTTTGATTGGCCTTGGCTCGTCGGCTTGCGCAGGTTTTGGGAAAATCCAGCTGGAGCCGGCCGCACGGCTGTGAACTCGATATCCCGCAGCAACCTCCAGAGGAGCTCATCGCCCAGCATCGCCCAGCATCGCCCAGCATCGCCCAGCACTGCAGCACCCATGTCCAGCCCTGTTGGGCCATGTCCAGGAGAAGTCTCGGCCCAAGAGTCCTCCAGTCCCTAAAGACTTGCCAAAGGGTTGGAAAGCAGCACTGGATAGACGACCAGAGGCACATCTGATCACATCTGAAACATTTTCAGAAATGCAATCTGAAAGAACCGAGAGATATCGAGAGTATGTTGGCGAGGTGCCCATGGAGCTTGTTTTGGTATGTGCCAGTGTGCACAGGTGAACCGCTACTACTACTACCGTGCTGAAAAGCCTGAAGTACGGACTTGGTACAAGCCCCTTCCAGATCAAGAAGAAGAAGAGGAGGTTTGGGCCAATCAGCCTGAACAGACTTAGTGTTTTGCCTTTTGTTTTGTGTGTTTTCCGTTTTTGCCTTCAATATCTTCAATGTTCCTCACGTCCTGCCTGACATGCTGCCAGGAGGAGGAGAACGTGGCCATGGAGGAGATACTCCAGGCACGTGTTACCCCGAGACCATTTCGTCCGCAACAGCGCTTTAAGGTGGCCACGTCCTCGTGCACCGATTCCCAGGACGAAAGCGCAAAGGCTAAGCCCGGCGCGAAGAATTTCAACCATGGAATCCAGCTGCTGAGGTCCGAGCAATCAGAACCGCAGCTGCACATAGATTCACAAACGATTCAAAAAGCTGCTTGTATTGCTAGAAACTTTGACTTCTACCTCCTGCCCACCGTTTCTGTCCAATTGTCTCAAATTTGGTACAGTGAGCATTTTTCCGAGGAGTCCTTGCAAGTATTGTAGATGAATGATGACGGCCTTTGATGATTTTTTTTCGGAACTAAATGCAGCTTATACATACTAATTAATGCATAGTGACAGAATATTACATAGCACGTTGGGGACCACTTTTCTTTTGGGGAAGAAGTACTTTCTACCTCAAAGTTCATGGTCATTCTGTTGATTCGTGATCATGGATTCTCGCCTTCAGCTTCTGTTAAATTCTCTGAGATGGCGATGGGGGAGAGAGAGAGAGAGATGTTGGGTTCAATTAGTAATCCATCCTAATCCTGCATTGGTGATGGCTGATATGCAGCGCAAGGATAGCACCACCGCAGTGGAATCATTGCATTTCTTCCCTTCTTTTCAGTGTATCTTTAGGTTTACTCCAAATTGGCGACACATGGATGGTTGACAAGGATATCCAGGATGGCACATGAGGAGTGCTCAGGATACTTTCAAAAAGAAGCTGATGGAAGGGCTCCTTCAGGAGTGAAGGGGAGGCTGGCGAGTCTTGTTTATGATCCTCCTCACTGTTATTTTGGACATGTGCCCGGCGAAAGGGAGGAGGCCTAATTTTGTTTCAACACATTCGCTCCTCATGGTGCCCTGCTCAGTTGCCGAAGGACGTCTTTGTGGCAAACAATTACCTGACGGAAAGTAGTCCAAATATCACCGTATGCCTTTCAACTCAAGCGGCTGGGCTAGCATTTTTTGGGGGGAGTTGCATTGCACCAAACTGAGCCCATCCATTGGCTTACCTTGAATTGCCCAAGGTGAAGATTTCTGACTCTTGGCGAGATTTGTCAATAGATTTGTCCAGGATATGTGACGCATTCGTTGCTGCTGCATAGACTCTGTCGAAAATGCTTTGTAGACTCTCGAAATTTCATCGCATATTGCCCACACCTTATCTCACTTGACTCGAGCCCAGGAAGTGACCAGCAAAGGGTTTCGTGCCAACCCTTCTCCATTGAAGCCTTTCGACCAAATGCCAGAGGCTATGGGTGGAGTCCTCGGGGGTGAGAAGTGTATCGCGAAGATTTGAGAAGTGAAGTAAGAGTTTGGAATTTATTTACGTGTATATAATCGTATAAGGTTTCTATATACATATATATGTGTATATATATAAGACAATAACATCAATATTATATATGTCATATATCATATATGTTACATATGTTATATATGTACATGTTTTAATCAATAACTGCATATAGAAATAGGGCAAAATATGCTTGGAATGTTTGCATGCCTATTGTCGTTTGACCATCAGCAATTTTGCTGTTGGCATTGCTTCCAGGTGACTTTCGCCGAGACGACACTGGCATCAGCCGCCCTTGAGTTCTGGCAACAGGAGGGGATATTCTGGGACTCTCGGGGACAAAATGCGAACAACAAAAGCATAGGACAAGTCCAATCAACGAAGCATTTCTAGCTGCTACCTGGTTACCTGCACCATCTTGCGCCCTCTCTAGGACCGCAAGCGGCAGATCTGTATCGTGAGTTGTGGAAGTGGCCAAATGCCGCCAACGCTCAGTTTCAATCAAGATGCAACCTCAGTACAATACAGAATGCCATCCAAGTCGCACAAAGAAAATTCTCAAAGCTGATTTTCCATGATTTTCCTTCCTCTTGTATCGGCTGGCCATGGCTGGCCTCATCTCAGCAAATCAAGTTCCATGGAACTGCTCACAAAACGATGGGAGTTGCCTTTCAGATGCTTCCTGTGCTGCTTGCCCCGTGCTACTTGTGACACATTGTGCTTCCCACTGAGGAGACAGAGCTCTACTGCCAAGCTCCTCCTCTTCTACAATCTCTGATGGCAACAACTCGTTCTCCAGTATGCCCCTTCGGACCAGCGGCCCACACCCACTCAAATGACCTCTCTGAGATGAGCTCCTTGTCAGAACACATCAAAACATCATCTAAGGAGCCATTTCGTGTACTTAGTGTTCATTTCCTGCATTTTCCTGCTATCTTCAAACCTCTTTCATGGATCAGACAAGAGCTAGATCCAAGTCAATGTGGTCGTGAGGCACAGTGGTTTACACACCCGATTGCTCCATCAATCGGTACAGTATTTCCGAGGCCAGGCTAGGACATGGAAAAACTAATGGAAAAAACAACTAGCTTCCAGAAGAGAGCTAGCAGCTGCGCTAGCCTGAAAGTGCTTCAAGCATGTAGCAATCTTTCCTTTGTCGCAACAACTTAGTGAAAGGATGGGCACAAAGTGGCGACCCAAGTGGCCAGTTCAGAATTGCTTGCTTCCCTGTCAGGGCTTTAACTTGTTGCCTGAGGGAATGGAGTTTACTGTTCCTGCATCTCGGTGAAATCGGCAAAACATGGATGGGAAGGGCAGTAACAGTTGGCACAGTTGGTGTTTGTCTGGATTTGCTTTCAGCATCTTTCAGTCCATTTGCAGCCCTGCATCCACCAGATTCTCCTCATCCTCAACCTTCAACCTTTCAGGTCATGTTAGTAGCAAAGGCTAGTCGACTCGCTGGGTTGGGAAGAACGAGCAAACCCCTTTTATTGGAGGAACATACCCCTAAATACTCAACAGCAGAGTTTTAGCATGAGTTTGCATCCAGGTTCTTAGCTCTGCAGCCCCGCTGAAAGTTCCTCCACACGGGCTGTCTGGAGATGAGATAAACAAGCTGCTTGATGGCTGTTTTGGGCCGTTTTGGGCAAGGGAGGAGAAGGGCACTAGTAATATCTGGCCTGGGAACTGGGAAGTGGGATACTTTCCGAGCCTGGAACTTGCGCTGCACACCTGATTTTTCATCAACCAAGTGGTTTTCTATGAAACTTTCAGGTCTCTCTCAGATACCTTGACCTCCGTGTTCGTGGCGCCTGTGATCCAGAATCCCAGATGCACAACTCTCATTCTTGGAGCCGCCTGACAAAAATAAACAAAATTTGGCTCGAATTCAAGGTGTTGAAGGTGTTGGGAACATGGACCTGGATGAGGTCCTCAGTTTCGATGCGCAAGAAGGTGTTTGATGCCGAGGCCTGGGGATGCGAAGACCGGTTCGACACTGATGCGGAAAAGCTCGCCACCAAATTTGCGGAGCATCTTGGAGTTTCAGTGCAAGGCTTTCACATGTGAATCTGGTTTCCCCTGACATGCTTTGCAACATTCCAAGCACGGCCTGCGAGCCAAGGCTGCTTTCAGGAAGGAGAACAGTGGAAGGCGTTCTTATTGGATGGCTTTACAGGGAGGTGCACTTCTGCTTTCCAAAGTATGACGCTGGCTTGGGGTGCAGCCTGGCAAAAGCGAAATGTCGACTGTGATTTGTATTTGTATGATCCTTTGGTGTTCTAGTTGAGCACGTGAATTCGCACTTGCTGACACTTCAGCCCAGCTGAGGTGTCAAAGAACAACACCAGGATACACCAATTGAAGTTTTCAAGCGGGTTTTCGAGCAGCACCGTGTGAACCTAAAGCTTGTTTAGAAGCCAAGGTGCATCGGGAAACCAGGTGTCACCATGGAGAAAGTTTGCACAAGCTAGTGTATTTTAAGCGATCAAGCAGGGCTGTATAGGCGAGGCATCCAAACGTGAGGCAACGCCTGCAACATACCTCGGTCAGCCGACTGCTTTGGTGCAAGATGCACCAAGCAGATGAGTTTAGGACGGTCTCAGACTAGGACCAGGTGAAGCGCTGAAAGGGCGGTGCTTCTTCGCCAAATTTGGTGGTTGCAATCTGCGCATAGGCTGCACATAGGAAGCTTTGTGTGCAGACCTCAGCTCCAAGGCATGGTGCCAGCCGATTGTATGCTGTATTTGCCGTGATTGCCGGGTGAGATCCTGAGTTTTTGTATCGACGGTTTGGAACGGCCTCTTTGTCCACCCACCAAGCCGTATTCATGTGTGACGTTTGCTTCTGTGCTGCTTTGTCAGCGGCAAATGTGCCAGTGCAGCGGCGCCCCTCCCTTCTTCTGTCCCCCTGGACTGCTGTCTCATATCTCTCACATTCTACAATTCCGAAAAAAGTCTAGCCTGGAATGTGCAGCCTGCATGTCTCAACGAAAGGTCTATGTGCATATTTATATATATATATATACACATATATAATATGCATGTCATTGTGTGTGTTTCCTAAATATTGTAACAGGCAGTAAAAGGGTTCCTTACTAAACACCCACCAAAAAGGAGCACCATAAAATCAAGTTATTTTTCTTCAAGGATTGTTGGGCCTGGGGACATGTTCATTTTTTTTTGTTCAAGGATTATTTCAATTTCAGAATTTGACCATGGTTCAAAAATTGGGAAACAAAGCCCGTCCATTCTGCTCAACGTAGACATGCGGTGGTTTGCACACATCAGATTAGGAGAAAGAGGACATGGGAATCACTTCTCAAAACCATTTGGGATTGGGACTCAACCATATCAAGTATCAAACATGAATCATACACTATCCAACTTTCCATCAAACTTCATCTACTGACTGGTTTGCCAGGTTTGCTGCTATGCTGGAGCTAGAATTATATTGCTGTTTTTTTTCTCGGTTTGTCGTGCACCAAATCTTGCTTTGCTCCAATGCGTTTTTTTTTTTCGCGGTTTGTCGCGTACCAAATCGTGCTCCAGTGCATGCTTTTTCTTTTCCTCCGGCTTGTCGTGCACGAAATCGTGCCCCAGCGCACCAAATCATGCCACCGCGTGCTTTTTTTCACGGCTTGTCGTGCATCAGACTGCATCAGATCGTGCTCCAATGCACCAAATCGTGCTTCAATGCGTGCTTTTTTTTTTTTTCGCGGTTTTGTCGTGCACCAAATCGTGCTGTATGGTCTCAATAATGTTGAAAGTCCACCATGCTCTTGTTATTATTTTATTCATGCTCTAAACATGGAAAAAAAGTGCGGTAAAACCAAAAACTGGCGGTTTTGTATTGTTTTCCTCTTCGGAGCTTGGGCCAGGATCTGGCCGGAGCCAGGCCAGCCTCCAAAACCTAGAAGAATATTGAATGCTGAATACTAATTATCTTGAGTATTTGAATACTGTATATAATTCTAGATCCAATCACAAAGCATATCATATTGGCACATAGGAGATTGATATGCCAGGATTTTTCTATTTTCGGCGTGCTCCAAATGGTGGTGCCCCATTTCGTGCCACTCTTACAATATTTAGGCCATACACAATATAATATAAATATAAATATAAATAAGTAAATAGATAAATAAATAAATAAATAAATATATATATATATATATGTGTGTGTGTATGTAATGTAATGGAATGCAATGCAATGCAAAGCAATGTAATGTAATGCAATGCAATGTAATGTATGCATGTGTATATATATATGTATTAATTTATATATATATATATATATATAATATAATTATATGTACACACGGCACACAGATCTGTACAGTAAGACTTGGATAAGTTTGGCCTATCAGAGTCTACCAGCCTCCCTGCCGCATGACATGACTGGGCTTCCGGTCAACCAACAGACCCGACTCAACATTTTGCAGGGAGGATCTTGCCAAGTTGAGACGATCAGAAGATCTTCATGCAGCGTTTGTTGGCTCCTCAAACCATTGAATCACCTACGCTACGAACTTTTCTTGGGAAAGCTGGTGTAAATTGCAGACAGATTTCTTGTCATGCTCTACATGATTCCCAGCAAGAAGTCGCAGGAACACTTTGTGGAGGATGCTGCACGTCTGCGACTACGACAGGTGTCAGGGTCCTGACCATACACCTTAACGGAGACACCTGTCGCAGGAGACATTGCTTTAACATGCGTTATAGGTACCCAGCCAGCCCATCCAGATCATTCATCATCATTCCAAATCCAAAGGCTTCCACCCTACATGGTGCTTTGTGCAGAGAACGAGGAAGATCCTGGCTCTGAGCCCTGGTGCTTCGAGACGAGGGAAACTCAAGGAAAATCATTGGAGACGGACTCACCAGCCAATATGAAGAGACATGAAGACACGGAATGTATTCTTTGGGATTTGATTGAAGATGATTGAAGATGATTGAAGATGATTGAAGTCATTCCGAGGTGCAAATCCACCTGGCCGAAAGATTCGCTTTGCAGCCAAGTGCCGTCAGCCCGTCAGCGGGGGAATCGCTACATCTCATCGCCTGGAAGCTGCATCACAGCGACGTGAGGTGTTGGTCAAGGAGGTGCTGAAAAGCTGGCCTTGGGCCCCAAGGCAGTCAGGAGCTCATTGCTCGAATGGCTCGAACAGACACGTTTCGACCTGCTAGGATGCAGAACCTACATGGATCTACATGGACCAATTATAAATAAATAATTATTTAAGGGCTGCCGCCCCTGCCGCCGACCCCGGTAAAGAATCGGGGATTGCTGGTGAAACAGGCAAGCTGTGTGACGCGAAACTTTGGCAAATGCATTATCACATGCAGGATCATGCGT
>Ga0126342_10007893_pt1 | contig 19030 bp, 22 predicted proteins | sample Cyp1metagenome_FD_92528 | JGI IMG/M metagenome (GOLD analysis project Ga0126342, IMG submission 92528) | Coral microbial communities from Lord Howe Island, Old Settlement Bay, Australia - Cyphastrea 1 metagenome | ecosystem: Host-associated > Invertebrates > Cnidaria > Coral ... | reverse complement strand
GGGTTTGTTTGTTGTGTTTGGTTGGGTTGTGGTGCGTTGCGGTGGGTGGGGGGGGTGGGGTGAGGTTAACGTTCCTTGGAGGCGTTACGTGACATAGGCTGGGGTTGGGGAGGGTGGTGGTGGGCGTCTAGGGCGGCGGTAATTAATGTCATTAATAAGAGAAAGACATCTCAGAGAAAGAGATCTCAAGGGAAAATATTGGTCGCGAGGAACAACTGAAACCAAAATGTCTACTCCAGGGTGGGTCAGAAGAAAGAGGTCTCCAGTGACATCAGAAAGAGTTGTCAGCAAAGAGAGTACTCGAGAGAAAGACAACCAGAGAAAGAGAGGGACGTCGCCACAGTCGAGAGCTTGCGGAACTAGGTGGTTACGGTGCAGTTCCTGCAGGTTCCCCTTCTGTTCTGTACGCTTCCTACTTGGTCCTACTTTGCGGAAACTTCTGCGACCCAGTCTGCCTGTGCTTTGCTCGTGCGCACCTGTGTGCGCATAAATGATTCAGTTGTTTATTTGTGTTTGGATGTTGTTTACTTTGTTGAAATTCTTGAAATATACGTGTCTATCTATATATATATATATATATGTGTGTGTGTGTGCGTATATATATATATATGCATACATATATATATGTGTGTGTGTGTCTGTATCTCTCTCTCTCTCTCTCTCGCTCTCGCCTCTTTCGCATGCTACGAAGTTCATGTTTTGATAAAGAATGATTGATTGCAGCTGTTGCTTGCGATCGAGTGATTTGGGCATCTTGACTTTCCATGGGATGACAGCCTATGCAAAAGGCAGTGCCCTGAAGCTGCCAGGATCCGAGACAAGTACGGGAAAGAATTTGCGTGTGCCTCAAGGGTTTCCGTCCGCTGATGAATCACCTGTCCGTAATGTCATCGCTCAAAGAAGCCCGGCAATGCTTATTGCCTTTGCCTGGTTGCCTTGCTGTTGCTGTTGCCTCCTCGCCCCTGCAAAAAGTCATACAGCAGGCTTCCATGGCGCCTTTCTCGCCTTCATTATCCGAAAGAGGCAATCTCAACGCGATTCCTGCTTGTAGTGCAGTTTTTTTTGGCATTTTGTTTTTGATTTGCCTGCTAAGTTTTTTCTTTCCCATGCAATGAAGAATTTGATTGCCGCTCTTGATGAGGTTTGCAAATGGGTTTTATTCTAGTTTCTAGTCGCTTCGCGACGAGCATCGCCCGCACCCCGATGATGTTTCTCCATCTTCCAAAGTCATAGAGATAGTGCCAATCGCGCGAAACCTTGGATTTGATCATGCCTTACCCGTGCCCGCAGGCAGCCCAGTTCCGCGGAAGAAGTTCCAGGTTGAACGGTTCACCCTTTGACTTTAGATGCTTTTATCCTAAAGCTAGCCTGGCATGAGGACTGGGTGCGTGACCAAGAGGCTTGGAGAACAACACGGGATGATGCTTGGCCTCGCTTCTTTTGAATTGTGCAGCCACAACGAACAAAAAACAGGTTGTCATGTGGTTGTCATGTATGACTGCTGGAAATATCTGGAAATGCCTTTTGTGGATCATGGCCCAGATCGTCCTTTCTGAAACTGATCTGCTGTTTTTTGCGGTGCCCTATGTTGGGTTTCAGCTTGAAGTGCTGCAATGCCTAGTCTGCCCAAGGAAAAAAGGGCCGAAAGGGTAAAAGGGCAGGCGGAGGACCGGAGCGTAGTTGACAGCAAATCTTAGCGTTGAAATGCCATATGCCAGATGTGACCCACAGACGGTGGGAGGAGGAAGCAAACTACTTCAAGCAGCATAGCGTCCATCGTTGCGATTCTCAGGAAAGTCGCTGACACTTTTTCCTGTGTGTTCTTTTCATGTTTACAGATTGAAGACGGATGACACTGAAGCATACCCTGTGGAGAGTCAGTTCAAGACCCGTCATGCCTTGCCATTCCTGTGCCAATCCGACACAAAACGATAAAGTTGCGAAGGGTTCCGGTCAATCTGATAGTGATAGTGCAGGCAGGTTGCAGGAAAGGCGCAAAAGTCATGCGCAAATTTCCGTACGGCTTGTAAACACACAGATTTCTTGAAATTAAACAACTAGCATATTGGCAAGGACGACGAAAGCAAGGAAAGATGTCACCCGCGCTCCATTTCCCTCCATTTCCCTCCCTTCAAATTTCCGATCCTCTTGGCTGAGCTTTGCTGCGCCCTCTGGTTGGCCTCCGCTGTGCGCTTCCCCAAGGCGAGCTCTCAAATAAGGACATGACCAAAGCGACCAAAGCGGTGGATAGGTTGTATTCATCTCACAAGAAATCCAAGGACTGGAAAAAATCAGCACTGCTTCGCACTGTCTTCACAGTGTTGCAGATGCTTTGGGGAGCTTTTGTTTCTTTAGGAGAAGATTGAAAAGCTGCGATCAGAGAAGATGCAGCAAGAATTGTGCCTTGATGGAATGATTGTGACCCGGGCCTGGGACGATTTTTTGTGTCAAGCAAAGCATTATATGCCCCCATGCTTTCTGCTTCAGGGGAACATGTAGAAATTGTCCGATGGGTTGAAACAAAAGTCATGAAGGAACCAAAACCAAAAATCAGGTTGCACGAAGCATGATGTGAATAGGGTTCTGCCTTCAAACTGCACCATGAAAGCACAGAGAGCTGCCTGGGACTTCCTTGTCAATGAGTCTGCACTTGCAAAGCCTTGCTCAGGGAACACATTCAACAAGCTTCGGTACATCGGCGCGTGGACACACCGGATGCTTCAGAGAAGATTCAGAAGGTTTGCTCCTCAACTCACCAGGTTCTCAACAGGTGACATGGGTTTTTACTCGGACCGCTTCCGCTTGCGGCTTGGACAGTGCAGGTTCAGAGCTCAATCAACCGCCTCTACCACCAGGCGACACACCCACTTGAGCCGAGCGAAAGAGACATGGAAGTTACTGGTAACTGGAAACAACCATGGAGGGTTGGAATGGAAACTTGTTCAGCGACCGCTAGGACAGCCACAAGTTTTGATAGGGTTCAATTTGGCTGCAACTTTGCATACGCAGATGGCCCGCCATGATGTGTGCCACAGGCGCTTATGTAAATTTGAACCTTTGGACCCAGCAGGGGCCGAACCGAACCCTTCAACCCCTGAAAACAAACAGTTTTAACGAACAGGGGCCAAGTTCCGGAATGGCTCAGCAAACCACCACCTTGATCCCTCCAACAAGCAGGTTTCCATTCTTTTGGGCCATGAAGTTCCCATTGCAACTGCCTGGGACGCTGACAAATTCATAGAAAGCTTTCATTTTTTGGCAACGGAACCAATGCCCTTCAGCTAGCCCAATTTTTTCATCTTCGCGTGCGAGATAAGGGTTGCCAGATTTTACGGTAGGGTCTGCAGGTAAGATTTTTGCATTGTGCTCACTGCTGCCTGTGTGCCTGTGTAGCTTTCAAATTAAAAAGTTACTTCAGGCAGATAGATCTTCCAGGAACCCCAAGCGATGTGCCATGAGACCTTGCAGAGATGCGCTCGAGAGATCTTGCAAAGAGTTCGCTTGGAGATGCTATAGGCTGTGTCTTTTGTTAAAATCTTGTGGGGGGGCCCGACGGCCTTGCATAGAAAAGCTTTTGCTACAATCTTGAAAGGATTCAAATAGGATCTTCCGCAGTGACGCTGAGGCAATCTTGAAGACAGTTTTAAAGCAGCTGGTTGAAAGAAAAGCTGGAAAGGCTAATGAAAGAATGTGCAGCTCTGAGGAATTTTAGCTGAGAGAAAAAATACTTCAGATAAGGGCCCGCTTAGAAAGAGGCGGCACGGAGGTAAAAGAAGAGGTGACTCAGAGAAGGTCTGCCAGGGTCTGCCAGGGCACGGCGGCTGCATCAAAACCGTGAATTTTCCCTGCGCATGGTTTTCCAGCTGGCACAACCACCAGTCCTGTAGCCCTTGATGAAAAAACACCGTTCCTCGCACCAGCAGACAACACAAACAAGCACGCAACAGGACGTCAAGAAGCGCCAGAAATGGTTTCAAGAGTTGGCATCCCAGAAGCGAAACAATGCAGGCCAACAATTTTCATACGTAGGAGTTGTGATCTTCTGGCATGCACAGAGCTGTTGATCTGAATTTCAAGCGGCTACCCCAAGGCAAGCGGATGCAAAAATCAAATCAGTGCGGGCCCTCTCTTCCTGGCAGTTTCAATTCTGAATTTGTGCGGGGCTTTCTGGGCAGCTTAAGGACCAGGAGATCGAGGAACAGATTTTGAGGCACACTACTTTCATGTATTCTTTGCCAACAGTGTCCTCCCAACAGTCTTCACTTTCTTGCGACCCTGCCTATGGACTAGCCAACGATTAAACCCCGATGCAAGCTGGAGAGCAAATATTGGTGCCTCTTTGGATCCAAGATATTTTGGCATGTTCCCTTGAACTGCCGCGTTCTGCGCCCCAAAGCTTTGTCCATGTCAGCACATGTTCTCTATCATCGAGCTGACTTCGCCAGGGACTCTGTGCATGCGCGGGGCAACCGCGGCAACATACCAGCTGCGAGCTTGCAGAGCTGTGACACATGCTCCACAAGGATCTGGAAATGGAATAATACGTTGCTTCAGATGCATGATCTATTCCCTTCTTGCTTGCATATTTGCGTTCTCTTTCATGCAAGGCTATGTCTAGATGCATTAAGGTGATCAAATTCCATGGTTGCGGTAGGCTTCGAGCTTTGTGATGGGTTTCCTTCTTCTGGTGGTAATCTGGTGGCAACTTGCTCGGTCCCCACATCACTGCGTGGGGTTCTTGTTTTTGCGCTTGGGCCCGTCCTCGAACTTAGGTTATCCCTATCAACTGATCTCTTTCAAATTCGTCATCAACTTACCTCCATTAACTTGTTTTTCAAACTTATCTCTATCATTTCACCATATTTCACCTGTACTAGTCGTACCGCACGCGGAAGTTTCAAAAACAGGAAACCTATAGGAAGAGTTTGGTTGTTGAGTCGGGGCGGCAGAGCAAGCCGCTGACGGAGCGACAGGCGGTTGGAGCGCTGGCCGCTGCAGTGCATGCAGTGCCCACCGGACGCGCGACTGCTGGACCTACGGACGGATGCTCCGATGCATGCGGCGCTCACCGGATGCAAACCTACTGGTTGCACGCAGCATGGCTAACAAGGTGATCTGCCCTGCTCTTGGTTTATCTGTCGTGCTTATTTGCTCGATCTATCCATGTATTTGTCCATCTTGGCATCTCTCTATCCATCCATCCTGTCGATTTATCGAGTCAACCTATCCAGTGAAGCTATCTATCTATCTGGTCAACCTATCTATCCATGCATCCATCCATCGATCTATCTATTTATCTATCGAGGTTTTTAATTGGCTTTCTATCCATTTATCCATCTATGTTTCTATCTGATTCTTTATTCATCTACCAAAACAAAGTCATCCTGTGACATTGCCTCAAAACATGCAAGTTGAAGCTGTAAAACTGACGCAATTCGGCGAGACGTCCTACAAAAAATGGATTTGAGGCTGTAAAAATGCAGCAAATCCAAGAGACATCCCACAAAAATGCAAGTTGAAGATGTTAAAACGAAGCAAGTCTGCGAGACTTCCTACGAGGCAGCTGATGCCCCGGTACCATTTTTCCATCCCATCAGTCTAAAGCATTGCGCTTGCCGCGAAAAAGTGCAGCCAAGTCAGACGAAGTGCTGCGCCTGTCACGCAAAATCATCTTAGCGAACCTCTTAGCGAACCTGGCCATCTAATGCTCCAAAATGCAACCCTTTTCGGGAAATCCACGCCATGACCTAACATGTCTGATGGAGATATCTCAGGTTCTTGACCCCAGCTGCGTGCACTTTTTGAGCAACACAATTTCCCAAAGCGCTCCGAACCTCACTTTTCGACATTTTGACTTCGAAACGCGCTCAGCGCCACGCCAGGTGCACTTTTTGGACGCTCAACTCGCCAGATGGCTCCACACCCGCCGCTTTAGCGAGCCTACTTTTGACCCTCCGGAGCCTCAAAACATTGGAAAAACACGGCATTCGCGACTTTTCTACCTTTTCGCACAGTTTGATCTTCTTTCTCCTCACTCTCTCTCTCTCTCTCTCCCTCTTTGCTGAAAATCTTCCCAAGACTGTGGCTGCATTTGTCCAGAAGTCGGAAGTTTGACTCCTAAACTTCCTTCGATCAAACTCATCTCAAATCTTCACCATGCCAAACTACTCTTCATCAAACGCGCCTCCATCAAACTGACCTCTTTTGGACTCACCTCCATCAAACTTACCCCCATCGGACTTTGGATAAATTACGATTCAGAAACCTTCCCCGGTTCAGCAACCCCAAGGATTCAAGAACTCCTGCTGGTCCCGATTCAGAAACTCCTCGTTGCCCCGATTCAGAAACTCCAGTGTGTCCCGATTCAGACACTGCACTGTGTCCCGATTCAGAAACTCCCTTGTATCACGATTCAGAAACGCGTGGTTGGCCCGATTCAGAAACTGCATTGTGTCCCAATTCAGAAACTCCACTGTCCCGATTCAGAGACTTCACTGTATCACGATTCAGAAACTCTTCTGTGTCCCGATTCAGAAACTTCCAAATCACAATTTCCTTTTTCATAGAGTTCTGGTCACGATGGCAAGTCAATTTTTTGTTTCACCCGCCCCCAAGCCCTACATGCAATGGTATTATCCAATTTACAACCTCCTCTTTCATAGAGTTCTTGTCACGATTGCACGGCATGTTTTCAGCTTCCCCCCCCCGAAGCCCTACATGCAATGGTATTCCTCAATTCGCAGCCTCCTCTTTCATAGAGTTCTTGTCACGATCGCAAGTCATTTTTTAACTTACCCCCCAAAGCCCTACATGCAATATAGTAGTCCTCAATGCACAGCCTCCTCTTTCATAGATGTTTTTTCACGATTGCAAATCATTTTTTAAACTTCCCCTCCCCAAAGCCCTACATGCAATAGTAGTCCTCAATGCACAGCCTTCTCTGTCATAGAGTTCGTGTCTTCAAGGCAAATCCTTTTTTTAGATTTTACCCCCAAAGCCCTACATGCAATGGTTTTCCTCAATTCATAACTTTCTCTTTCGTAGGGTTCGTGTCCTGATGGCAAGTCATTTTTTAAATTTCCTCCGCCCCCAAGCCCTACATGCAATAGCAGTCCTCAATGCACAGCCTTCCCTTTCATAGAGTTCTTGTCACGATTGCAAGTCATTTTTTGAAATTTCCCCTAACCAAAGCGCTAGACGCAATGGTATTCCCCAATTCAGTACCTCCTCGTTCATCGAGTTCTTGTCACGATTGTAAGTCGTTTTTAAAATTTCCCCGCAAAACCTCCAAGCATGCAAAAGTACTCCTCAACTCAAAGCCACCCCGTGTCAAGAGTTGTGCTCACGATTAGGGTCGTTTGTAAAACTTCATCGCCTAAATTTGCAAGTCTTTTTTTCCCATTTTGTCCCCAAAGCCCGGCACACAAGAGAAGCTACATCATGTGAATGTGTATATCGCTGTTTCTGGAATATCCGTTGGCGACTCCGTCCTGGCAGCGGTCTTCTCGGTGAAGCGGGGCCTTCGTTCCGTAGGAACATTATGAGACAGCAGCCTGTGAAGTTGAAGGCATTTGAGCTTTCCAATCATGATTGCAGTCACACCACATTCTTTATATCCGAGGCTTCGTCGTTTCCCAATAACATTCCTGTGAGCTTCCATGTCTGCGGCAAAAAAAAGGTTGTGGAATCCGGTTTTCCAACCCATCCCAGGTTTTTGGATCAGAATGCATGAATAGTTTCGATTCTTGTGGCTTTTGATTTTTAAACTCCTACGGGGGTGTGACTACCTGCATCAGGGAGCTCCAAAGTTTCCAAGCAATCTTCTTTGCAGAAGTTCATTTTTTTTGTGAAATTTCCGAATCCGAGTGGCTGTGGGATTCCGTATCCGCGGGCTATATAGGGGGGTTCCGAATTAGAGCTGCCGCCAAGTTACCGAATGCAGGCGGCAATGAAGTTTCCGAATCAATGGGCCTACATAGAAGTTTCCAAATTTCCGAATCCGGGCATCTATGAAGTTTCCAAATCCGGGGGCCCTTGGAGTTTCCGAATCAGAGCTCGGAGAAGTTTCCATATCTGGGCGGTTAAGAAATTTCCGACTCCGAGGGTCTGGGAGTTTCCGAATCAGAGCTCCTGCAAGTTTCCGAACCTGTCACTGAAGTTTCCGAATCCGGGGGCCGGAAAGTTTCCGAAGCTATGGGCCCGCAAGTTTCCGAATCCGACGTTGAAGTTTCCGAATCCCAAGTTGGCCATCGGACTTTCCTTTTTCAAGCTTCTCCTCTAACCCGGTTGTCAAGCTCTGTCAAGCTGATCTATGTAACTTAACCATATCTATCAATCTCAACACGTCAAACTTACCTCCATCCATTTTTTCTAGCAAACTCATCTCTATCAAATGCAACACCGCCCCAGCTTTGTTTCTATCAAATTACCTTGGTTGTATATCTTCTGGTCCTTTTTTGAATGCCGCTTCACTCTGACATAATCCACTGTGCGATTAACTTTCATCATGCAATTTCTCTTCCTGCTTCCCTCAACTACAGGAAGGCTCAACATGTGCGGCGATCCGGCCCCTTTACTTTGGCTCGTCAGAATAACAGTTGATTAACGTTGTGTTTGTTGTTTTTACCCAAACAGGGTTTTGAGTATTGAGCCTGTCTTGGTACATGATGTCTTGCTGCAATGCTGGCGAGGATTCCAACTGAGATTGGGGAGGGCATCTTCTGCAGACATAAGTAAAAAATAATTTACGCTTTCAAACATGAAGCCATGGCAATGCTCTGAATGCCACACAGTTTAAAGAAGCATTGCGCAAAATGACACAGGACCAGGGTGAGGAGAGAGCAGTGCAGACGACACAATTTGATACAGAAGAGTTTCCATATACCAGGCACGAAGCAGGTGGGGCAGGCAGTGCCAGAATAACGCTGGAACATGAGGAGTCAGCTTCAGAAAGGGAGGGTGAGGACACAGGCAGACACAGGCAAAGAGAAGCTCCTGCCACCACCCAGTCCAGTCCGCCTTCAAATTTTCTTCGGCAAAGTCCGCTTGCTGAAGCGGGCGGGGCCAAAACAGCATCAGAAGCAGCGCGTGGACACGAGAACGATGCATCTGCCTGTGAGGAATCAGCATCTGAAACGTTCAAAAAGGATGCAAGCAGACACATACAACAAGAACCTGACAAGCAGTCTTGTCAGCCTCCAAAATTCTCCCGGGAATCCCAGCGGCAAGCTGCAGCAGTGAGTGGCTCCAAGGGACCTGAACATGAGAAACCAACGTTGGCAAGAAATATCCCAAATTCAGCCACACCCGCAGGCAAAAAGAAACTGGCAAACAACATGGTCAACCTTCAAGGCTTTGTTACTTCAAGGCTCTGTTAAGCAATGGCATATGCCGACGCAGATTGTTGCAGAAAAATGTATGAAAACGATGAACAGCCATAGACGGTGAAGAGACCCATGAGCAGATGCAACAGGAACCCCACAGGCAGTCCAGCCAAGCAGCCAGGTCCCAACAAGTGCAGCATGTTTTGGCAGGCTGTGGCAGAAGAGGATGAGAGCCAGAGGTGATGACGATTTAGATACAGAGATGCGAGGGGAATTGCACAGGCAACCTGGCAAACACAACCGGTTCTTTCGAGACAAGCATCATGTTGAGGCAGGTGATTGCAGACTAGGATCTGAAGACGAGGAATCAGCAACAGCTAGAGCCGATGAGGACACAGATGCAGAGATACAAGGGGAACCTGGCAGGCAGCCCAATCGATCCATTCGATCTTTTCAAGAAATGTAGTATGTTACTAGGGCGATGAGGATTCAGATACAGATATGCAAGACAAAATGGGCAGGCAACTTGGGAAACCCAACCGGTTTTCCCGCAACAAGGAGCATTTTAAGGCAGGTGGTGGCATAACAGCATCTGAAGATAACGACAAAGCGTCAGCCAGAGCCGATGAGGATTCAGACACAGAGATGCGAGGGGAACTGAACAGGCAACATATTGAGGCAGGTGGTGCCAGATCAGCATCTGAAGACCAGGAATCAGAGGCAGCCAGGGGCGATGGGGATTCAGATATGAGGATGCAAGGCAAACTGGGCAGGCAACTTGGCAAACCCAACCGGTTCTCTCGCGGCAAACAGCATGTTGAGTCAGGTGGTGTCAGAACAGCATCTGAAAATGAGGGTTCAGCGTCAGCCAGGGGGATGACGATTCAGATACAGAGATGCGAGGGGAACAGAACATGTAACCTGGCAAACCCTGCTGGTTCTCTCGAGACAAGCAGCAGGTTGATTTTGGCAGAACAGCATCCGGAGACGAAGAATCAGTGTCAGCCAGGGCCTCTGATACAGGGACGCAAGGCAAACTGGGCAAGCAACGTGGCACACCGAATCGGTTCTCTCGTGACAAGCAAGATGTTGAGGCAGGTGGTGGCCGAATAGCATCAAGATGACAACATAGTGTCAGCCAGAGGTGATGATGATTCAGATACAGAAATGCAAGATGAACCTGGCAGGCAACAGGGCACGTCCGGGAGAATCTGTCAAGATATATCTGGAGATGAAGAGTCAGTGCCTGGCACGGCCCATGAAGATTCAGAGCCGCAAACGCAAGAGGAATCTCGCACGCGCACGCGCCAACGCAATAGGTTCTCTCGAGAAGTGTGGCATGTTGAGGTAGCTAAAGACAAATTATCGTCTCAAGATGACGAATCAGCAACGGTGACGGATGGGAATTCACATGAACAGATGGAAGAGGAACCCAAACCAATTAGGTTCTCCCGAGACCTCACGTCAAACATGTTGAGGCAGGAAGCCGCAGAAGTTAGCGTGCTCAGCGAAGCAAATGTGCAATCAGGAATGAGGGCGGGTCTTCCAGCAATGATGTCAAACGACAAGATTCTTTGGAGCAACCCTGCGCGCTGCGCCCAGCGACGAAACGTCAAGATTCTTGAAGGCAACGAAGACATAGGCACTCGCAAGCGCAAGTTTGTGAGAAACCGGTCCAGCTCGCACGCATCCCGTGAGGAATGCTGCATGCTGAAAATTCGAGGTCGGAGCGGCATCGCAGCAAGCTGTATGAGGAATCAAAAGCGTGCAAGGGCGCAGGCACAGAATACGACAGGCAACAAGATTTCCCAGGCAGCGTGCGCACGCTCACTCAGGTGGAACAACAACAGGTTTGGACTTCGCAAAGATTTAGAAAGGACGGTGATAAGTGATCCTTGAAATTTTCTCGGAATCAGCACAACCTAGTGAGGCATCTCTATTTCATCGAATGAATGATTGCCATTCTGCGGCGCAACAAACCAACCGTTATTTTTGTACATGGCTTGCATCGTACACTAGTGATGCATGTATATCAAGGGGCGCCTGGTTAGTTTCTTTCTGGCGTCTCTGTACCATGCCTCGCTCCATGTCTATGTTTCAGCTGCGCATCCAGCAAGAAACGTGTAACTAGTGATGCATGTATATCAAGGGGCGCCTGGTTCGTTTCTTTCTGGCGTCTCTGTACCATGCCTCGCTCGATGTCTATGTTTCAGCTTGTTTCAGCTGCGCATCCAGCAAGAAACGTGTAACGTGATCGTGTCTCGCGTACGTCTAACATTGTTGCGCTTCACAGGTGAATACCCTACATTCCTTCAAGGCATATAGTTATTTTGCTTCATTACATCTTCACACCTTCACACCTGCTGATCTACATCTTCACACCTTCCCACCTGCTGATCTACATCTTCAAACTCTCACACCTGCTGATCTACATCTTCACACCTTCACACCTGCTGATCGACATCTTCACACCGTCACACCTGTTGATCTACATCTTCACACCTTCACATTTGCTGATCTACATCTTCACACCTTCACATCTGCAGATCTACATCTTCACACTCTCACATCTGCAGATCTACATCTTCACACCTTTACATCTGCAGATCTACATCTTCACACCTTCACGCCTACTGATCTACATCTTCACACCTTCACATCTGCAAATCTCCTCTCGCTCTTCTTTCTATTCTCTCTTAAGGCGGGGGCGGTACCGCCGGAGCGCCACGAAACGCAACCCTTTCGCGCGAAATGGACGTTGGACGTCAAAAACTAAGAAACAATTGCGATTCAACTTGGTCAAATGCAACCCTTTCGCATGAAATGGACGTCAAAAATTGAAGAAAAATTGCGATTTCGAGGTGTTCATCGCAACCCTTTCGCACGAAATGGACGTTGGACGTCAAAAACTGAGGTAAAATTGCGATTTCACGGGTCCGGTCTCTGTGTGTAAGTGTTTGTGTGTAAAAGCTTCTGTAGGTAAAAGTTTCTGTGTGTAAAAGCTTCTGTGTGTAAAAGGGTCTGTGTGTAAAAGGGTGGTCTGTATGTAAAAGTGTTTTTTAAAGGAGTCTGCGTGTAAAGGCCTCTATGTGTAAAAGCTTCCGTGAGCTTCTGTGTGTAAAGGCTTCTGTGTGTGAAAGCTTCTGTGTGTGAAAGCGTCTGTGTGTAAAAGCGTCTATGTGTAAAAGCGTCTGTGTGTAAAAGCTTCCGTGCGTAAAAGCTTCTGTTTGTAAAAGCTTCTGTGTGTAAAAGCTTCTGTGTGTGAAAGCGTCTGTGTGTAAAAGTTTCTGTATGTAAAAGCTTCTGTGTGTAAAAGCGTCTGTGTGTAAAAGCTTCTGTGTGTAAAAGCGTCTGTGTTTAAAAGCTTCTGTGTGTAAAAGTGATTGTGTGTGTGACATGGTTTGTGTGTAAAAGTGTGTAAAAGCAGTGTAAAATGGTCTGTGTGTGTCTAGAGGTTTCTGTGTGTAAAAGCTTCTATTTGTGAAAGTGACTGTGTGTAAAAGCTTCTGTGTTTAAAAGCTTCTGTGTGTAAAAGCTTCTGTGTGTAAAAGCGATTGTGTGTAAAAAGCGTCTATGCGTAAAAGCATCTGTGTGGTAAAGGTGTTTGTGTGTAAAAAAGCTTCTGTGTGTAAAAGCTTCTTCTGTGTACAGAAGCGTTTGTGTGTAAAAGCTTCTATGTGTAAAAGCTTCTGTGTTCAAAAGTTTCTGTGTGTAAATGTGACTGTGTGTAACATGGTTTGTGTGTAAAAGTGTCTGTGTGTAAAAACGTTTGTGTGTAAAATTGTCTGTGTGTAAGGTGTCTGTATTCTGTCTGTGTTCTGTCTCTGTGGATATGGTGTTGCATTCATTCTTTGGACATTATGTTTTCTGATTGTTCCAATTCAAGCATGGAGTTTGCATGGAGTTTGCATGGAGTTTGCATGGAGTTTTACCGCACAAATCTGTGCGAGCGGCATTCAACTGCATGGTCGGAGCCTCAAATGAATACAGAGATGCCTTAAAAGTAATATTCGCGGCATCTTTTTTCTGTGTATATGGTCTTGCATTGGTTCTTTGGAGATTGTGACTGCAAGGATTGATTTGTGTTTAGCATGATAATACAGAACTGTTGGACATCGGCTAAGGATGGATAATTAATAGCACCCGCGCAAGCCATGTGTGGAGCTCGGTTGCTTTAGTCGCAGTGAGGGTGATAATGGCAGTTATGATGTACATTTTTGGAACTTTGTTTGTGTTACGGCTTTTGTTCTTGGTGGACAACATGGAAATGACAGAGATTGACGGTGAACATGCTTGCTAGTGAACATGATCTTCATGCAAAATGTTTGGTTCAAGTGGCGCACCCGTGACATTTATGAAAGAATTGCGGTCACTATTTCATGTGCTGAAGGGATTGTCCGTGCGAATGGAGCAGGCGACCGCGTCGTCCAATGCCGTGGAAATTCGGTTGCAGGAGTTGCGTAGCAGTAGTTTGACCAGGGGCCGTGAATGGCTCCAGGAGGCCCTAGAAGAAATTTCCGCACTGGAGCTTCGCAAAATGGCACGTGCTCGGAATGTTGGCCGTGGACCGGCCAAGAAGTGGCTCGCGGTTGGAGAGCTGCGCGCTCTATTGTTGGAAGTCTTGGCAGCCCCAACGCAGGTCGGGTATGGCAGAAAAAGGATATGACGAAAGTTGAATGTTTGTTACATGGTTCAATGTTGTCGGATGAGTGCTGTTTTGTGGTTGCGGTGTGTTGCATGCTGTTGGCCTGTACGAAGTTGGATCGGCTGCCAAATTGGAAGAACTTCGCGTAGGAGCTGTTTCACATGATGAGGAATGGCTCCGTCGCGCTTTGTCGCAGATATCAAGAGATGAGCTTCGGCCCCTGACTTGGTAGCTTCTTGTTTGGAACAGTGGAAAATTGTTTGTGGCCAATTCTGGAAACAGCCCATGCTGGCAGTGACCAGGGACGAATCCATGCACGTGCTCTTCCATTGCTTTGGAGGCATCAATCGAAGCGCTGGGGCTTTATGTGCTTGGCTCGTCGTGGGTTACAACTATTCTGCAGAGGATGCCTTCCAGTTGCTGCTTGAAAAAAGACCTTCCTTGCGCCCTTGGCACAATCGCCCCTATGTCTTGGAGGCTTTGTGGAAGCTGGAAGGTTTGCGTGCCGAGTGGCACATGGAATTGAGTGCGGCGGGCACATATTAATTTGCACCACTGTTCGTCTGGAACATTTTCAAAAATGTGATAGTTGGGTGTGTCTGAATCTGGGGAAATTGTTCGTGGCGAACGTGCAAAATCAGTAGCCAACTGTTGCCTGTCTGTAAAGATTGTTCGTGACAAACATGTGAACCAGCCCAAGCGCGCCACCCAGTGCCATAAGTGCCACGCCTACCTCACAAAACCCAGGGGGATGAGAGATTGTGCCACGACTACCATGCAAAACGAAGGTGGATGTGAGACACCAAGGTAGATGTTACCTTGTACTACACCTGCCACGCGAATTGCCGGGCGTTACGGGTGACCAAAACCAGCCCAAGAGCGCCACCCAGTGCCACAAGCACCACGCCTACCACGCAAAACGACGAAGCTGGATATGAAATTGTACCACACCTGCTACGCAAAACAAAGCTGGCTATGAGATTGTACCACACCTACTACGCAAAACAAAGGTGGATATAAAATTGCACCACGTTTGCCACGGAAAACCAAGCTGGATATGAGACTGTACTATACCTGCCACCCAAAGTACCGCGGCGTTACGGGCGATTAAAACCAGCCCAGTACCATAAATGCCATACCTACCACACAAAACCAAGGGGAATAGGAAATGGTACTATATTTGCCATATGAAACCAAGGTGGATGTTATCTGTGCCACGCCTGCCACGCAAAGTACCGCGGTGTTACGGTCGTTCGAAATCAGCCCAAGAACGCCACCGAGTGCCATAATTACCACACAAAACGAAGATGGATGGGAGATGGTACCACGCCTGTCAAGTAAAACCGAGGTGGATACACCTATCACGGAAAGTACCGTGGCGTCACGGGTAATCAAAACCATCCCAACCGTACCACCTATTACCATAAATATTACGCCTGCCACATAAAACCAAGAAGATTATAAAATGGTATTACGCATACTATACTACATGAACCAAGGTGGATCTTACCTTGTGCCATACCTACCATGAAAAGTGCCGCAGCATTACGGGCGACCAAAACCAACCCCAAGCGTGCTACCCAGTACCATAAGTGCCACGCATACCACGCAAAACGAAGGTGGATGTAAGATTGTGCCACGACTACCACGCAAAAGGAAGGTGGATAAAACATTGTATTATACTTACCATACAAAACGAAAGTATATGTGAGATTATGGTACGCTTGCTACGCAATGTTTCGTATAACTGCCGTGACTGTCACACAAAACGAAAATGGATGCATAATGATGCCACACCTACCACGTGAAACCAAGGTAGATGTCGCTGGTGACTAAAACCAGCCCAAGAGCGCCACCCACTGCCACAAGTACCACACTTACCACGCAAAAAGAAACTGGATATGAAATTAAATTACACCTGCCACGCAAAATAAAGGTGGATATAAAATTAAACCAGGTCTTCCACCTAAATTCAATTTGGATATGAGATTATACCATACCTATCATACAAAATGCCGCGGCATTACGGGCGACCAAAATCAGCCCCCAAGCGCGCCACCCAGTGCCATAACTACCATGCCTACCACGCAAAAGCAAAATAATTGGGAATTATGCTATATAAACGAAATCAAGGTGGATTTTTCCTTGTGTCACACCTGCCACGCAAAAAACCGCGGACAGTTTTATATCCGCCTTCGTTTTCCGTGGCAAGCGCGGCACTTATGGCACTCGTTGCCACTATTGGGCTGAATTTGGTCGCCCGTAACGCCCTACGCCTGCCACGCAAAACAAAGAAGGATGTGACATTGCGCCACGCCTGTCACACAAAACGAAGGGATGTAATATGGTCCCACGCTTGCCGAGCTGGATGGGAAATTACCATGCCTGCATTGCGGGCAACAAAACGAGCCCAGTCGCGCCACCCAGTACCATAAAAACCACGCCTGCCACGCAAAACAACGGGGATGAAAGATTGTGCCATACCTGTTAGATGAAACCAAAATTGATCTCACCTTGTGCCAGGCCCCGGGGGCAAAATAACGCGGCGTCACGGACGAACAAAAGCAGCCCAAGTGCGGCACCCAGTGCCATAAATGCCACACCAACCGCACAAGATAACTATGCAACGCGAAATAATTACACAGGCATAGACCGCAGATAGAAAGGTTGGAATTGATGGTTTGCAACGTGGGAACCAAAGAGTACCATGCCAAGGAATTGTCGGTTCCCAGACCTTGAAACTTAGGGTTCCTAACCTGGGGGCCAGAGATCACCATTGTGAGGAATTCCCGGAAGTTAGATTTTTTTTTCGAATCTAAGCAATTATCATTGTAAGGAACTACCGTATGCAAAAGCTTGAAACTCATTGTTCCAAACCTGTTAGAATATACGTTACAAGTCGAAGGATTAAATAAAAATCATTGTTGTTAATAAAGTTTTCTTTTGATTACTGAGCCGGTAACAGAACCGTTTGCTTTGCTTGATGGACCGATACCGGAATGTTTCCTTTTGGTTCATGGCAAGGAACTGCCGGTTCCCAAAGGTTGGAACTAACTGTTGCCACCGTCGGAACTACAGGTTACAATGGCAAGGAACTGCGGGTTCCCAGACATTGAAATATACGGTTCCCAACCTGGGAACCAGAGGCTACTATTGAAAGGAATTGCCTGTTCCCAGAAGTTAGACTTTTTGTTTTCGAAGCTAAGCGGCTATGATGGTTGTAAGGAACTGCGGCTTCCCAAATCTTGAAACTAATTTTGCCAAACCTGAAAAAGTAACGTTACCAGTGGAAAGATTTGTTAATTGAAAAAAAAAAAGGCTATTGTAGGTTTTGCTCCTGGATGTGGCGGAATATTTGTGTTTGGGGTGTGGGCCGGCACAAAAATGTTTTTGTACGAAAAAGTTGCATGTCAAAATAATATGAAAATAAATTCTTTACATGGTTTTGCATAATGGACCGGTACAGAACGCTTTGTTTTGCGTACTGGACCGGTACCGGAATGTTTGCGTTTTGTTCATGGCAAGGAACTGCCTGTTCCGCAAGGTTGGAACTCACGCTTGCCAACGTGGGACCGACAGGTTACCATTGCAAAGAAATGCCGGTTCCGAGGGTTGGAACTCATGCTGGCCAACCTGGGAACCATATAGGTTCCCATTGCAAAGAATTTCTGGTTCCCTAATGTTGGAACTGATTTGTCCCAAAGTGATAACCAAAGGGTACCATGGCAAGGAATTGCCTCGCAGACCTTGAAACTTATCATTCTCATCCAGGAAACCAGAGGTTACGCTTGCAATGAATTGCCGGTTCGCAGACGTTAGACTTTATATATTCGAAGTCAAGCAACTATTCTTGTAAGGAGCTGCAGAACTGCCGGTTCCCAAGCTTGAAACAAATTGTTCCTGACCTGAATAAGCTACGTTACAAGTGGAATGATTTGTTCATTCCAAAAAAAAAATGTTCTTTCTGTTGTGTTGTATACTGAGCCGGTAACAGTTGTGTTGTGTTGTGTGTATTGTTTTGCTTACTGCGGAATGTTTGCGTTTGGCTTCTGTCCAGGACTAAAATGATATGAAAAAAAATTCTTTCTAACTTTGTGGTTTTGCTTAATGGACCGGTAAAGAACGCTTTGTTTTTCTTGCTGGACCGGTACCGGAATGTTTCCGTTTGGTTCATGGCAAGGAACATGCGGTTCCCAGATGTTGGAACGCATGGTTACCAACGTGGGAACCAGAGGGTACCATTGCAAGCAACTGCGCGTTCCCACCTGGGAATCATAGGTTGCCATTGCAAAGAACTGCTGTTTCCCAGAGCTTAGATTAATGTTTTCGAATGTAAGTGCCTTTCATTGTAAGGAACTGCGGGTTCCAAGACTGAAAAAGTAATGTTACCACAGGAAAAAATGTCTGTTAATTGTATAAGAACTTATGGTTCTTAATTTCCTTTTGATTTTACTTAGAGCATCCTGCACAATACCCTGCACAGCACCGTGCACAGCACCCTGCACACAACCTGCAAAGAACCTTTGCCAGACTTCGCCACCGCAGGCACAGCTCCCTGCGCAGCACCTTTGCCAGACATCGCCACTGCAGTCTGGACAGCAACCTGCACAGCACCTTTGCCAGACTTCGCCACTGCAATCTGAAGCGTACTCGCCATTGCTGCAGCCTCGACACCACCCAGCACAGCACCCTGTACAGCACCCAGCATAGCACCCTGCACGGCACCCTGCACGACACCCTGTATAGCACCTAGCACAGCACCCTGCACAGCACCCTGCACGGCAGCGTGCACGACACCCTGCACAGCACCCTGCACACATCCTGCACAGCAACCTGCACAGCACCGTGCACAGCACCCTGGACAACATCCTGCACAGCACCCTGCACAGCACCCTGCACAACAACCTGCACAACACCCTGCACAACACCCTGGACAACATCCTGCACAGCACCCTGCACAGCACCCTGCACAGCACCTTTGCCAGACTTCCCCACCGCAGTCTGGACACCACCTGCTTATCACCTTTGCAAGACTTCGCGACCGCAGTCTGGACAACACCCT
>Ga0126342_10007892_pt1 | contig 19031 bp, 16 predicted proteins | sample Cyp1metagenome_FD_92528 | JGI IMG/M metagenome (GOLD analysis project Ga0126342, IMG submission 92528) | Coral microbial communities from Lord Howe Island, Old Settlement Bay, Australia - Cyphastrea 1 metagenome | ecosystem: Host-associated > Invertebrates > Cnidaria > Coral ... | reverse complement strand
TTGAAGACAGAATCTTCTTGTTGATCACCACCTGCATCGAGCCACCAGTCTCTGATGGCAGCCTGAAAAAATGGACCGCGGGGCAGATCTGGCAAAGTAGCCTATTTTCAGTGAAAGTGTCGTTAAAAAAAAACAAACACCTCAAAGTTGCAAGATAAATAGGCAACTGCCAAAAGTGGCTCAAAATAATAGGCCACTGTGGCGTTCCAGGTAAATATAATGATATTGTATCTTGTTACAAGATATCTAACCATCCTAATCATATTTAGCTAGGCTAATTTATGTTCACCAGTTGTCACCAGTTATGTTGGTTTAGACACCACACTAACAGTGTTTAACACATACTAATTAACAGTAACATTGACATAATTTACTGAAGGATTTACATATATCGATATATATCCACATATATCCCATGCTATGGAATAGATATATCCACCATAAATCCACCATCAATCCGGGTGAAACAAGGGGCGATTCCGGCACCACCTGGTAGAATCCACCTCAAAAACGCTGGCTCCGCGCCTCATGAGCCTTGGAGCCGCGTGGAACAAACCAAGCGCGTGCCTGGGCGCCGTGGATGATGGGATTCAACAAATTGTCGATGGGATTCGATAGATAAACAATTGAATACTGTAATATGCTGCAATATGATCTAACATATCTAAAAAATGATCTAAACTTGAGTTATATAATTAATCACTAAACATGGATTAAAGCGAGATTAAATTGTGGATTTAGAATACATGATATACATCAAAGATGAGGCACCATCACAAGGGTAGATACAATAGAATGGGTTTTACACTGGAAAATGGGGATTCCAACAATGAAACAATGAAACATTTTGAAACCATCAACCAGAAAATCGCAAATAGCTGGAACACTGGAACATGCTGCCAGCATAAATCGCTCATGACGCTCTGAAATTGCTCTGAAAATCCGTTGGATAATTCCAACCCGCATCTAGCGTATGTCTATGTATGTATTTGCTATTCGGATGTATGTAGATCATTGTAGATCCTTTGTCGGGAAATTTTGTGCAAAAAAAGGCAACACAGAAAATACACGAAGTGAAGTCCTTTGCCTAGAAGCTTGAGGTGGAAGTAGGGGCGGCAATGCTACCCCAATTATCCCCAGTTAATGTCCGCTTTGGAATCAATGGACATGTTGTTGCTGTCTTCGCAGGGTACTGTTGGGCCGTTGAGCTTTTCAAATGGAGATGAACTTGTAACATGAGGCCATGATCTGCCAAATCTGCCACACATCCAAACCTTCCGGGGGCATACGCAAACGCAGCAATGCGGGGCCTCTTGCTCCCCAACTGTGAGGTAGGAAACCAATCTCAACAAACCTTGACTCTCTTCCTCAGCAAAAGCAAACTGGGTCAGTACAGGAATGGAGTATGCCTGTATGCCTGAAACTTGCAGTTTCAACTTTCAACCAAGAAAATGACATAAAATGAGGATCAAACACTTGATAGTGGAGTACTGTTGCAGTACTGTACCAGTCACAGACCGCACAGCATTATACGGCCTGACTAGGGTCCTGACCAACACTCGAGTGAGTGCCCTCGGACCTTTGGTATCCAAACCGTAGGACTCCAAGTATTCCACGCGAAAATCCTCCAGCACAAGGGGAAACCGGGAAACCCAGATCCGAAAACCAGGTTCCATCAAGGCTTCCACAAAAATCATCACCACTGTTGTCTCAAGGAATACCAACATGTTGTACTTATGGGGAGTATGGGGATGGATCAAAACCTACTGTACCATATTTATCCATATTTGGGGGGAATGAACCCCCATTTAAAGCTAATTTGCTGGAAAATCGAGGGTACTCATCGGGCTTTGACCCATGACTTCTGTGACATAATTTATGGCCTCATCGTCCAGTGCTGCCACTTCAGCCTCCAATTGTGCTGAAACCTCGTCCATGGCGATCAACTAGGGATATCTGACATAATTAGGGATGATGAAACCACAGCAATTTCTTGTTGACGTGAAAGATAGTCTTCAATAGAACATGTATTTGTGTTTTTACACTACATCTGCGGACATCACAGTCAGGATTGCTCCTACTCATCTCATTTTGCTGATGACCTTCTTTCTTTTTGCGAGCCAAGGAGCCACCATGAAGCGTGTTTGCGCAGTGGCCTCTCAGAATCGCACAGACGCAGCACAACCTGCCTCTATGGTTGCAAAACTACCAACATGTCGCCAGCGGCGATGAATAATATCATTCAAAGAATCTAAATGAGATAATTGTGATAGTCCCTTCAGTAGTTGTAGCCATTGATGAAGAGACAGAGATAGCGATCTCTGGCAATCACATGCTGCTGTATCCGTGTTAGCCTCCGAAGCGATTCGCTCAGCCAAACCTTGGCCATGACTCATTACAGTTGCAATTAGGTGGTTCAAAGGAAGCAGCACTGAAACCTGGTCCCCAGCAAAATCGAAAACTGTCTGCATTGAAATCGAATTCCAAGAGATTCCAAGACATTCCAGGTACCATGCGATGATGATACACACCTTGTGCAGTGGTTTCACAACTGAGAGTCGCACGGGCTGTGAAATCGTTGCCACTAGCAGCATCCTGCACAGCACATGCAGGAGACCATTCGTGACACATGGCCAAGTCAATCCTTTGACATCAGCACAACAATAATAGAGGTCAAGATCTGATTCAAGCATCAAAATAGATATTGGCATCTATGATCATCTATCCATATATTTCTCGCTCTACATTCTTACAGAATATTGATGAATATTGTATATAGAAAGGTCAAGGCAAGAATCCGCATATACATTTTCCATCGCTAGATCTCGACTAGTGCACTAAGGATAAAGTGTCGACTGTAGACATTGTTATACACGTATAACAATGGGTTAAAACAAGAGGTTGGGAATCCCAGGTAACCCTTACCATCTTGTAGAACAACTGGGTCAAAGTATCAAACTTTAGACACCAACCTAACCCGGCCCAACAAGAAGGGGAAAGAGGGTAATCCCGCGAAGCCTAAACCCCCATCACCCAGCCAAAATTGGCACAGAGATGCACAGAGTTTATCACCTTCCCTTAACCCTTCAGATCACATATGGACCCTACCCAACCAACCTACTTATGAGATAACTAGTAACTGTGCTATATTATAACTATAAGTGTATCATATCGATTCAAACCGTATGATATACACAACCATTTTCATTTAAACACCCATATATTCTCCAATTTTTTCCAACATATCATAACATAACTATGGTTTATCCCCAGTCTTTATCGGTAAATCATCGAACCTCAGCGGCGACATTGGCCAAGACCACCTGAGCGTTTTTTTTTTGGTAGGGAAACTAATGATATATGTACAACATATCATGTATATATGCATGTATATGGTGAACATACATAATATATATATATATATATATGATTTATGATATATATATACATAATATATATATATATATATATGATATATATCATTCATATGATTTAATATGTGCATTCATAAAATACATCATCTGTTGAGAATTCTTTTTGGATATAGTCATGATATGAAATCTGGGTGTGTCGTGAAATGGGGACATGACAATGATCCATGGGATCCAGGGGCACCCGGATAACCAATATAACCCATGACCATAAGCTTGATCAAACAATAGGACCATTCAAAATCAGGTCTAAATAAAGCTATAGACATGTATAGACAATCATAAAATCACAATATCATACAATATCAAACTATTCGGCAGCTCTTAATATGCCTTGCCAAAAACGAATAAATATCATTTTGCTGGCTATTAATATGCTATTCATATGCTATTATTTGTTATCATATATTGTACATCTCCAATTGATCGCTGGAACCTTCAACTACCCCAGCCAGGTCTACCCAGCAATGGCAGCTTTGCAATGTGGCTAGGAGCAACATCATGCAAAACCAACATGACCAGATATGACCAGACATGACCAGATATGACCAGATATGACCAGATATGATCAGATATGACCAGATATGATCAGATATGACCAGATATGACCAGCATGAAACATGAGTAAATATAAAAAACGGCCAAAGGTTCAACAATTTCATCAAGCACGTTTTACTTCGTGACCGAGTCCAAACCAGTTGACCTTCGAAACTGGTGGCCCGACCACTGGCTTCGCAGTGATCAACTGAGTGAGAAAATCATCGTTCGCAGGCCTCAAAAAATCAACGGCACGATAGAAATCAACGGCAGCATCATGATCAGGATGGGAAGAGGAATTGAATGCTGCTCCAGATTTTCAAAGATTTTCAAAGCCTCAAATGGTGTCAAGTCAAACGCTGAAGAAGTCTAGGCCTCCGAACACCTCTTCGTCTTTTGGCAATGCCTCACCCAAGTCAGAATCGCTTAAGGTACTTCTCCTACTCCGCCCTGGACAATTTCTCGGCCGAAGTGTCTTTTTTGTCGGGAATCTCTCCAACAAATTGAAACCTTCAAAGCTTGAACCAAACAGAATTCAACAAAATCTAGGCTTCACAATTTTTCAACTCCTGAAATCCTGTCCTTTCTCTAGTCACATCACATCATCTTCAGCACCGAACGTGTCGGGCAGCCTTGCCATCCTGGAAGATGACCGCCGCAATTTTGGGGTCCATCATACCAAAAACTCTCAAAATTGTATGAAAATGTATGAAATCATCGTCTTATACCACTTATATATAATATATAATTATAGTACTTATATATAACTATCATTAACTATCTATTTTTTAAAGTGTATATAATTGATCGACCCATATTGACCCAGGGCCTTATTCAGCTGGGGTTGACCAGAAAATAAATTTCTCAGTTCGCAGCTTCACTGTACTTGAGAACCAATGAGCTGCCCGTGAAACTGTTCAAGTCAGTTCTGAAGCCTTCAAACACCGTTAAACAACACAAACAACAATGATGCCAAACAAGAACATGTTGTTGCCTTTGGTCCACCAAGGTAGATATATAATGATATATAAGTGTGTTCGGCCAAGTATCGTTCATCGTCATCATCGTCATCACTTTCACCATTACTCAATGGATGCCTTAACGAAAAATATCGGATCTCCCGGTTGGTTTGAGGGAGAACTTGCTTACAAGATTTTACCCCACGAGGTAGCTATGATCGATATAAATTTTACATGAAACTATGGTGTTTATTTAAATTTTGAAGGAAGCCACATCAGGGGCTTCCACTCAATTTTCATATTCTGTTGGAAGATCTAGGAAGAACAACATAGTCTCCCTATCTTTCCCTTTTTATCCCTGTTTCCCATCATCTAATGCTAGCAATCTCTCCCTGCACTCTCGTAGCGCACCTCGAGGCACTTCAGCAAAGCCTCGTAAGTTGGCAGCTGCTTCGCCTGAAACAACCCAAGAGGGATCTGTCATGAGGATGCCATGAGGATTTTACGAGGATCTTGTGATGTGTTGATTCTGATATAATTGGATACTAATCATTACTAATCAACAATTCGAAAAAAGGGTGCATCTGAAAATGAGGTATACCCATAGCTGAGCTTGCCCGCTGTATTCATGCTGGTTCAATAGCTTCAAAACATGTGTGGAGTCCTTCTGTTCAATTCTGTCCCTAGCACGATCCTACAGTCAGTCCTGCTTCAACCTGTATGGCTTTCAGGCGATACACACTTTGACCAATGCTGTTCTTCAGTGTCCTATACTATCCCTGGGATGGCGAAGGAACTGAGCCATCCTACCACTTCAGGGCTGGTCGTGGCCTCAGTAGCCACCCAAGAACTGATGTTCTCACCAATTCAAACATCTGAAAACAGTTTCAGGATGGTTTATAATGATTTGCAGCATGCTTTCGCCTAATCCAAGGATACCCGTTAACCCCCGGGAGCCAAGAGTTTCCTTTCCCGCCTTCTTCCGGAGTGCTGGTAAGCGCTTGGAAGCATACCTCAGATATACACATTGGACGAAATGTTTGAGTCGCCAAACTTCTTACACCTCTCACCTCAAATAGCAACTTTTGCTACCCCAGACTTGTCTTTTTTGATTTGATATCTGTGCTAAATGTTGACCCGTCTCTCAGATTGCTAATCTTCCGGCCCCTTAAAATCCAACACCTCCCAGCTCCAGTTCTCCTGGGAAGAACATGGCCTATAAATTACATTAAATTACTATAAATAAAGCACCTGCAACTCAGACATGTTCCAAGCTGCTCCCTGTAAGACCAAGCTACTCCAGATCCGCTATGATCAGCTCTTCCAAGATGGATTCGTACCTTGCTCCAGGTTTGACAATATTGCTATCCATGATATCCTCATTCTATCCCATCATACCAATAGTTTTGATGGTCAACTCCCTGTGCTTGATGGCTAAGTCACCATTCACTTGGCTCTGCTTCCATGAAACAATCCACTCGGCCGAGTTTCCTGGCTCCTTGACTGGGTCAATGTTCACCGGATCCTGCCATAAAGCCGCTCCACAAAACTCGGAGCGGAAAAAAATCTGGCCATGGATATGGTGATGTTTTGTATTTAACATGTTGAAAATGTTCAGAACTGCATTCCATATTCGACATGGTTCTGGATGTTGGCTCAAAATCCGGCCACCAATGGCCAGAATTGGTGGTGTTTTGCTCCTCCAGATGGACGATCCTCTGGTCACTAAAGCAACGCACCACATGGAAAACCACCTGCCGAGTGAAGCGCAGGACCCCAGGATGGACATGGTCCAACGGTAGGACCCCAGAATGTCCTTTTGCAGGAAGAATAGATGGGCCAGCATGGGCATGAGTTGTTGAACAGTATGGGGGTTGCGGTACCCCTCTATTTCGCAACCTAGTGGAAAAAGGATATATCATGATATATCGGGACCCATTAGCACCCAACTAGAGCCACAAATTTGTGCGAAACCACACCCATCCCTCAAGGGACACTCTAGGCTTATTCGGAGACTCATCAGCAAGATCCCAATGCAGAAATCCATCTCTTCCCTGGAGCTGTGTGCCACCCGCTTTTCTGTACTCTGCAGGAACTTTCTTGTCCTATCCTTTGAGTTCAGTCGTCCTGAGTTATTCCCCACAAACATGATTCAACATGAACAGCCCCACCACACCTCAAAAGAACAATACTATACTTAAATATATAGTCTATATAGTATATTCATGTATATTCTAGTACCACATATATAATTATATAATTATATACTTACTACATACTTACTCTCTATATATATATACACATACATATTTATATTTATATACGTATATATTTCCAAGTGAATACTACAGCAATACTGCTTTCCAACTGCTTGGCAGCCTGGACTCCCCGGATTTGGCTCAGGAAAGCGTTGCCCATCCCAGCACCCGCACTTGCACCCTGCGGTGGCGACCCAGGTGGCTATGACGGCTATGGCATGTGGGAGTTCATGTTGAGCTATGAAGATTTGATTGAATCTAGGGATGATATCTCAATCTGAGGGTTGCAAGGATTTGGAAGGATGAAGGTGTGTCTCTTTGTTCCGGCACTTTGACTTGGAAAAAATGTAAAACATCACCTTCACTTCAAGCTGCATACCTATGGTTCCATGCGTTTCGTCTTGGAGGAGCCCAAAGCAAGCAAAGAATTCATGATGGGTTCAGTCCCTAGCTAGCTCTTTCTACATCCTCTGTATCTTTTGCGCTCGAGATAACTCGAAATCTGATGCATATCTGGGAATAATCACATCCGCCCATATTGAAAAGCCCTATGGTCCCAGATGTCCCAGATATTAGCATTATTCTTATAGATTGTTATCATTATTGCAAATCTATTGCTATCATTATCAGTACTATGGACAGTATGGTCATATTGCGAGTATTTCCGGGCATAATCCCATGATATCCGCAATCTATACACATAATAATTGGGATATATGCTATTATTATGCTATTATTATGCTAATAATTGGGATATATGCTATTAATATGGGCATTATAATAGCATAATAATAGCATAAGAATCCGCATGGCTGTCACCCACCTTGATCAACCCGGCGATGTCTCTGATCTCCAGCTGACCTGGGACCTGATCCCACGAATATTTCCACAAGACGTTGGGAATATGAAGTTTAACCAGTGGATGTGCGGCATGTAAGTATAAATAAATATGTATATATATATAAGTATGTGTATATATATAATATACTATATATATAATATATATAATAGATATAATATATATATAGGTATGGATGAAACTGGGATACCACAAATATGGATGATTAACAAAAAAAATAAAGCAAAATCAGTGGTCCGTTGTGGTTCCCTGAGTCTTAATTTTTGATCCATCCTGCCATCCATGTGTATAATCAGTATAGATGTGTATAGATGCGTGAAGATATGTATATTATATAGTATGATATAGTATGTATAAGAAGTAAGCATGTATAATATGTATAATATGATTATAGTACACTCATAGTACACTCAATAGCCGCACACCGATTTAAAGTAGCTTCTATGGCATTTCACAGCACCACAGGCAAATTGATTCATGCTTGGAATCCGGGCATGGAGCATCGTTTCCCTCATTCTGATTCATTTTGTACAGTACATGTGGGAGCATGGCTCGATTAGTCTGCTGGGCAGCTGGCGGTGCGCTCAGACGCACAAAGCTCTGCTAAGCGATGGAGGCGCACATCTGGCACACCTACCTGAATTAAGAGAAGCACATCCAACCACAGCGACTCTTTGCAAACTCGGGAAGCATCTTATTTGAAACCAAAGAAAAGGGATCACCAAGAGGAAACAAATCACCAAATGTCGCCAAGAGAATACCAGTAGGGTGTCATCAACAATTGTTGTTTCCTTTATAAAAGTATATCACTAGATATCACTAGTAAAATTTTCAAACATCAGAGTTCATGGCGGGGAAACCATCACTGCATCACTGTGAATGACCACACTTTCTTTCTCAAAACCTTCATGTCCAGCAGGTCCACCGGTCCAAATGTGGGTCTGTCCATAGTTTTTTTCCCCCAAATGGTACTTTTAATAGGAAAAATATTGGACAATGATGGGACAATGATGGGACAATGATGGGAAAATGATGGTAAAATGATGATTAACCAATGGATTTAGAGGTACCATGAGGTACCATGAGGTACCATGAGGTACCCTATGACTTGAACCCATGTCTGCCTTCACAACATTTGGTTCGATGGTGCAGAAGGGAAAGTTCTCCGCTGCTGCTACCGTGGATCCTGTCACCAGACTTGGCTGGGACCGTGGCTTACGGCCCGAGGCTCCAATCTTTATCTAAATATGGTTAATATATATATATATATATGATTAAATCCAATCTTTAATCTATAAGATTGTTATCTAAATATGGTTAAAATAGATACATCTAAGTATATCGCGACCCCCATCAACCACACAGCAACCCCATCCCCCTAATATCTATATCTAACTCCCCGTTCCATGGTTGCGAATATGTGTAAATCATTGTAAATCCCTTATATACTAAACCACGGTTTCTTGGAGGTGTTTAACAATATGAAAGGGTCGGATTATAGACCGCAACGGCCCCGCCTACGAAAGCGTTGAAAAGGGAGGACTTCCCCACATTTGGATATCCGACCTGAGGTATCAGTCGCAATGTGGCAATCACACATCCACATGGTTTCATGGAAAGGTATAGGACCAGTGAGAAAAAATAGCGTTCTTTGGACACCAAAGCCCTCCAGCACAGCTGTATTGGTCTTCAGAGTTGATCCTCATTTGATCCTCATGACCTGAAACCCACTGCTGGGTATCTTAAGCTGGCCCTGTTGAAAATCTGCTGGCGACGGGTCAAAATTCTGTACCCTTGGGGAACATCGAATAGCTGTCAAATGGATGTTCATGTTCCACAAGAAAATTGTATTTGAAGGCATTATTTGATCCATGGCCATATACATCCATATATGATCAGAAAGGCAATTGGTCCCCATTTTTCTGGCCTATGAATAAGCCTATTTTCCTTTTCTTAGCAGGCCTCAGTCACAGGATCTGCCAGGGTCAGTTCAGCTGTACTACTGTGGTGCCGGGCTAAGCCACACGCTTTGTTCAGACCTTCGGGCATGTCATCATTTGCAAACTGCTGATGCACCGAAAACAGATCGAAAAAAAACGGGACACAACTCACATCACACATGAAAACCCACTTCAGACTACGTTCTCACTTTTTGCGCATTTTTGGCTGTGGAAAGGATGCCTTACCCTCGGATCACCCTCAAGACCTCCTTCTTCCACCACAAAGGATGCAGGGTCAGGCCCCGCCTCGCGCTTGCGTATATCTGAATGGCCTCAGCCACCAGCTGTTCCCAAAGCACCATTCAATCATGCTTTATTTCCACAAATGAACAGGTCACCTTTGAAATCTGGTGGCCAAAAGAGCACGAATGGCTATGGGTACCAAACCAAGGATCACAGCTGAAATAAGTGGGTGTGTGCGCGTGTGTAACAGCAACACCAAGCATCCGCTACAACCAAATTCGTTGGTGGTTCCACCTTCCAAAAAGGATACTTCAGTTGAGATGATGATGATGATGATGATGATGATTATTATTATTATATAATTAGCAATTAACACTATGGTATTATCATCATAATGTAATTTCTAAGGATGGGCAAACAGTAATGGTTGAGACCACCAACCATCGATATGTTACCACCATGGACCATTCTTTCCCTCCTGGAATGGCCAACCTGGCCCACTCTTGGTGCCAAACGCGCTAATAGCTATGGGCCCAAATGCCTCAATCGAGCTTGCTCTATCCCGTGGCCATAGCAAACAAGGTCAGGCGAATCAAATTACTGTATCAAAACGGGTTACCCAAATAAGACCATAGTAAACCTCAACGTTTTGACTTATTATGTCCTTTCCGAACGTACTCTGAAACCATGTGAAACCGAAAAGTCATTTCTTTGAACAGTCACTGGTTGACAGCTGTTGTCCGCCTAACCTGCCCAATTTTCATGTCTATCCAGATTCTTCCTCCATCTTTATCTGAAAAATAGCTAGATCTCAAATTCCAACTGTTTAGACCAATTTTACGGTATTCCCCATTTTACTTATAAAATTTAGTATCATAATTTAGGATGTCTATATATTATAATATTATATATCCATATTAGATATATAATTATATGTATATATATATGCTAAGTACTATAATCCCATATTAAAGGGCCATGCGGCATCTGCTTTTCCCCCCAGCTATCTTCGTCCAAATCATCACCCAGCTGGGATCCACAACGGCACGACTCCACATCACGGGGAGAAAGTGTGCGGTTCTGCGAGTCTTCATCCTTGAAACCTTGTTGATTGTTGCCTATAATATATACATATTGTATGTATGGTACAGTAATTATATCTAGATCTATAGATATATGTACAATTTGACAATGTAATTATACATTGCTGTTTTGGTTCTTTGATGGCATCCATCTCCACGCAACTCATGATTATGTGCAACTCCTGTGGCACTTGGAGGTCTTGACCCAGTGCTCCCGGCTTTGGATTTCAAGTTACTACAGTTTCCAATGGCTGCTGGCCAATCATATTGCACACATTATAAACTACATATACCATCGAAATCTGACTGGATGTAGTCCTTGCTTCACATCTTTGATGATCTCTGCATCTTTGTCCTATCAGCTGGCTCGAGCCACATGGCTGATGAGGGTGTCCATAACACCATTACAGATCAGGAACTGAATATAGAAACAACATGAAACAACATGATTCAAGCAAACGAAGATTCAAACTGCCAAGACTGTGGCAAAACCTCGCCTGACTGTCTGGTTTCACATTTCTGTTTGACTTGCCCTTTGGCCCCTCCGGGCCCTTCGACCCCAAGTCAAGACCTGTGCACCGAACCGATAGGGCCCCCTTCTCCGCCATGAGTTGTTCACATCGCCGCTCCTCACGGTGGAACCGCCAAGTTTAGTGTTTTGGTTGTTCTGAACACCACAGTGTCCCACGGATACCCCAAGGCGTCTTCATGGTCATTGACGTCCACCAATCTGGTGTCCTTCTCATCGCACTTTTGGCGAAGATACTGAACCTATGGCACGAGAAAACTTGCGACATGCGACAGCTGGGTAGGATTTTCAAGACACAAAACCTGCCGTCTGGCCGTGTATCATTCATGAAAATTCAACCATTTGTGAACGATGTTGCCAAAAATTGTCCCACTCAAAATATCTCAACATGTGGATTTTCTCTTGCCCGGTCAGACAATCAGAGTGGTATGAGTCAAAACATGTGGCACCACTCGATGATCTGGACCCTCATTCAAGTTTATCATGGTTTAACAGATGGCTTTCTTTTTTTAAAACGTTTTTTATTGGTTTTTATCATGGTTTTTATCATGGTTTGTCACATTTTTTCACCATCCATTTTGGGTCCCACCTGTCGCGCTTCATCCGAGTCCTCCCAACCTGTTGGATCCCACCTCGTCTCGATAGCGCTCCATGCGATGTTCGAAATCCTGGGGATGGCCCAGCGGAGACTGGATACCGCTGGATATCCCCCAAATTTGTATTGTGTAGCTGATTGCAGCTGATACTATGCTGATACTCAAAATACTGAAAAAATCCCTGAATTCAAGTATAAGAGCAAGCAAGTAATTTTATAGCTCCATATGCTTCCCTTGTATTTGAAGTGCAAGGGAATAATCTCCCAACTGATGGACCTTAACTGAGATTTTCTGGTGAAGATTTACCCAGGAACACGACCGTCCAACAGTCCAATCAGTTCGTTCGTCCTTCTGCACGGCTTCGAGCACAGCTTCCTGGCGAGCTAGCAGAACTGTGGATCAACTGGTTTGACTTGAGGGATCCTTTGCAGGAAACTCAGGAATCAATGGATTGGTTTAAGGGAAAATCTACAGGAAACCATAGATTTTCCCATTAAATATGGGGCTTTCCTGTAAATTTTCCCCTAATCCAATCCATTGAAGGAAATGTTTTTTTTCCCAATTTTCTTCTCTTCTGGCAGCAAACCCTGCCTGACCGGCTCCGGCCTTGGCCTAAGTCAGACCAGGATTTAGCCAACAAAGATAGGGAAAAACCAATGAAAAACCATTGGGATGCCATTGGGATAGAGTGGGATGTATGGTATAAGGCCATTATATCAGGGTAAATTACAATATTTCACTAACCTGAATCTTGCGGCCATTTTGGGATGATTTCCCTTACTAACCATGATTCCAGTGAGGGAGAACAGTGAGGTTGTTATAATTTACCCAGATAATATACACAATATACACTGCTATCTCACCAACATTCACCAACAATATCTTACTTATCTTACTTGGGGCTTGGGGTCTGTCTTAAATTGGGAGATGAACATAGATGAACATGAACCGGATGAACCCTATATAAATATATTATATATATAATTATATAAATTTCTGGACTTTTTGATCGGGAGAATGATGACAAAGCATCCAGTTGTGGGTTGTCACAAGGTGTCACAAGAATAGAAACCCCTCTATGATTTGCAGTGATGAGCTGTTCCTCCGCTCTCAGTGGGTTGTTTATCAAAATTATCAAATTCAATGGATAAACAATTGAGTGGATTGCTGGTGAATTTCTGTGAAGAACGACGCCTTTTGTATGCGGAACACCCTGAGAAACATCCAAGTGGTACAAACGCAGTCATCAGTTTGCCCATTGGCTATTTCAGAACAGTCCAGTTCATCGGTCTAACGCAGGACAGTAATACTTGAGGCCTGCCTCAGCAGAGTGTCGAACCAGGTGGAATCTAGAAATTCCCAAGCAGGCAGTAGCGCCGTAGCAGCCGATTGTCCGCTTTTTCGCGCAGCTTGGCCAAATGCCCCTTGGTCAGCTGAATTTTGATGCATCCCACTTCCTCGTAGACCTAGCAGGCTCAGTGATTTGATCTATGCAGCAACAGGTCTTCAACGACCTATCGGCATCCTATTTACAAGAAAGCAGAACATCTTTCAACAGAACCATTTTTTCAAGATGTGTTCTTCAATATAGAAACTTCAACCATTTCACCTGTGTTCAACTTATCAAACGACTAACAGCAACAAAATACCTGCTGACCTTCAAAGGAAGATATTAGCCAAGCGAAGAATGCCTCAAAGAAAAATGTCCCAATGAAACACACCTTGCGCCAGTCTTCGCACCCACAACCAGCTACTCTGCAATTGTCTGCAATGCCCCCGTCCTTGGCATCAAGGTTCATCAAATCCTTGAGCAAATCCTGCTGCAAGTTTCCACGCTTCCAAGCTGCGCGAGACTTCCTGATGAAATGCCATGGCTTGCCATGGCCAAGCTGAAGATGTGAACTTTGAAATCGCTGGAGTCTGTACCTCACCAGTCCCTCCTGCTTATTTTGAGGATACCTCTTTAGCAACAACATAGGCTCTTGCCACTGCCAGCTGCTGGTGAGGCTTTGGATATCTCCATATTCCAGCTGTCAGTGCATGTCATTGCCACCAAAACCCAGCCATCAGTGGCTGCTTCCAAGCATCCCCCAGCCAGTGATGACCAGGAACCTTCTCCCTCCATGCTCTTCAACAATCTTTGCCACAACCTCACAGTCGTTGCCCCGAGCCATCCAAACACATCCGAACATGTCGCAAAGGAACTAGGGATAGCCTTCACTTAAGAAAAACATCAGTGGCAATGGGCCCGAACTAAATGAACTTCTGACAGCCTCAGTCTGAAATCAACAGAAACAAGCCAAAAGCCTCTGTATGTGACGGCATATACAAGGGATCAACGCAAATTCCTCGACTGCCAAGATTCTACCCCCGGGTGCACGCGTAGAAACTTATGAATCATTAGTTTTCCATAGGTTTCCTTTATCTTAAACAGTGCATTTTCACCGACGCTTCCAACTTGTTGGCCAGCAACATTTGCCAACCACCAGCTCAAAGCAAGTCTTGCAGCCCCTGGTGAGCAGTCGTGGACATCGAGGATGTCGATGGCTTTCGCAAACATCTTAGGATAAACCTCACCGAATGGACAGCTGCCTGCATGATACTGTGTGGATGATAGGAATCCAAAAGATCACATCATATCACTACCCTCCGCGAATCAAACATGGCTAGCTGGGAAATTCTTTAAAATGGATATGTATGGGGTATGGGAGTTTTCAATGGGAAAATCGTCGAACTCAATGGAGGGATTTTCCTAGTGGAATACTGCTGCCTCGAAGCTACTATAGTATTATAGTGTTAAAATGTGTTGAAGGGACGAAATTCAAGGAGCCTGGATCCTATGCACATCCACTCTGTGACATTGAATTGGTGGGGACGTTCTCCTAAAATCTTCTAAATCTCTCTAAAACATCAGACCCCAGCCGTCAATGCCAAACCGAATTCTGCCCAAAATCGGGGACCACACTGATCCCAATAGCCAAGACATCCCAAGACCCGAGAAATACCCGGATTGCCCTAACAATATCAACAATGCAGGGCACTTGATTGGCAAGTGCCAGCTGGAAATAGGCCATGCCAATAGATGACCCCTCAACATCAACAAGGCCGTTCAGCAAGCTGTTGTAGCCTGATTGGCTCATTTTAGTGCGAAGATGTCGGAACTACAGCTGGATACCACCGACAGATTGATCAAACATATCTGAACACTCTCGATACACTTCAACCCGAAGGTCCGATGGGTGTCCTTGGCACTTGGTAGAAGGTCTTCCTGCACCTTTCAATGAAATCTCACCAAATGAAATTGCTCAGGTTCAATAGCTTGCTCAGGTTCATAAACAAAACAATTCAGGAAGGTCTTGCAGCGAATACCATCTAGCATGTGCACCCGTGCGCACGAAAAAAAAATCGTCTGAAAAAGACTAGCCGGACAACATCCACATTCACAGCTGCTGTGCTTAGTCGACTGAAGCACTCAACCTCAACAACTTTCCCTCCCAAAACTGCCCTGCAGCCAAAGTGGCAAACATCATCCTGCGCCAGATTCACGGCCCCCATCTGACTGAAGAAGTACAAAGCCAGTTGCCACTGGTTCCGACCTGACTACTTGCTACCCAACACTCAAATGCATCCTGACTTCGTTCAAGTTTATTGAAAAAGGATGAAAAAATGTAATTATTTTCAAAGAGTGTTTCTCCTGTGGTAACCTAGTGCCGCAATCGCAAACAAGAATTTGACTTAGAACAACTTGTGGAAATTTAGAATTGTCCATTGCCAGGTTTTACATTTCATGTTCATTCATTTTCTGCCTCTGATGTGTTCTGTTGATCAAAATAAATCGAACCAATGGGTTGCAGTGACCATCCAGCAGCCGTGCTGCTCGCTGAGCCCCTGACAAGCACTGATGATGGAGTTGTAGGAGTAGCCTTCGAAACTCGAGCGGTTCCCAACTCTATCCCTGATGAAGCGTTGGTTCTTACATCGCCTCCCGCAAAGGAACCTAAAAGATCCTAAAAAAGTAATGGAACGACGTATATGTTCCGTCAACATATGATTCTCAAAGTAATGGAAAACCAACTGAAGGCGGTGGATCTTCCAGGGATCAGTTGACCATATGAAATGGTGTCGTATTGTGAGGGCTTTGCAAGGCAGGTTCAGTGACTTTGACAAGGTCGCTTTGCAATTTCATTACATGTGTGCTGAAGAGAAATGTTTCTTTGGGAAAAAACAAGTGTATGGCACCGGATTCAATATCTCTTGGTTTCATCCTTGTACTTTCACCATTTTTGCACATCGCAGAGCTACTGAGCTGTACTCTATTGTGCTACCATTGTCGATGAAAGCAATCTCTTGACCGCCCTCTGCCCTGCCTTTTTTATATACTGTCATCATCCTTGACCAATGAATGTACCATCGTCAGACACCCTTTATATGACAGGATGCAACCAGGTGTCTATCAGGTTGCACGTTTGCAGAAGCCATCTCTGAAAATAATTCTGTGGCCCGTGACCAAAGGCTGCTGCGGTCAAAGGCAGCCAACCTGGGATTTTTGACTCAGCGGCTGTCAGCGTCATCTGGTGTCAACATCAATAAGTTACATCGACAATATGTATATACATCATATTGCTTACACCAAACCTTTTGGTGTCTTGGGCCATGGGCATTGATAGTCACATGTGTGGCAGGCATCATCATCATCATCAGCAGCATCATCAGCATCAACAGCATCAACAACAGTAAAGTGCCTACCAAAAAGGGTTAGTGTGCGCTTTGGACCACTTGAGACAAGCTGCATGGAGTTGTACACGTGAAGGTCCGGCGAGAGATGCTGTTGGGGCATCGAGTGGAACCTGAGGTCTGATGTACAACGGAGTTTACTGTAACCTGTGGATTCGGCTCTCGAGCACTTCGAGCATTCATGTTCGCTCCATTTTAATCGCTGGTTTTGCTGTGGTTTTGCTGTTGTTTTGAGTATGTCAGCATCATGTACAAGCATGCCAGGGCATACTGTATTTAACATGTACTATACATAGAAGTATATATATATACACTGTATCAGCTATGAACACTGTTCATGGAAAACTAAGCTTCCAGGCGATTCAACATGATTCAACTGTCCGATTGCTCTGTCTGATCCCACCACCGCAATAAACCCTCTGGTAATTTGTTACACTGGGGAAAACTCAGCATTTTTCATAGGTCAATCATCTATAAAATTCGATATGTACATCAAATTATACTAGAGGGTAGCCGGATTACGGTCACACCAGAGCAACATATGTAAGGCCCATTGCCATTGCCCAGACTTCTCGCAGGCACTGATGACAGCACCATGAGTAATCACGTTTGGAACAACCTCTGCCTCGCTGAAATTCGGAATGGAGCGACAAAAAAGAACAGCAGCAAGTACTGTACCGTGACTTCACTACCAGTAGTTACCATTCATCACACTTACCATTCAATGCCATTAATGACCCAGGGTGTGGCCCAGGATGTCGGCCACAGTGGCTTCCCCTGTACAAATCATTCACGTGGATTTTTTCTATAGAAACCACACGGTTTGAAACTTGTGCCAATCATACCCCCATTTATCATCATTGATCATCATTTATCATCATTTATCATCATTTATCATCATTTATCATCATTTATCCACATTTATCATCATTTATCCACATGTCAATATTCTGATCTGTGTTAGTTAAAGCGAATTCCCCTTGCAAACCTGGGATGATTCCCTCATGTTGGTGCCAATGTCCAGCCAGGATGCTTTGGGCATCGAGTGGAACAGTTGAAAAGCGGTGACCCACTGGGCACCTTGGAAGCAAAGACATCGCTATTTCGCCAGACCTCGTACAGCAAAAACGATCATGAAAGACACTTGAAGAACACTTTGGAAGATCTTTCTGACCGAGGCACCCTTTTCCAGGGCGCTGAGTGTAGAGTTGAAACTGATGACATTGGGCTTCAACTTTTTCGCTGACCTCGTCTGGGTTGCAGGGGGTCAGCTGCCGGTTTGCCCCATCTCCTGCTGGACATAGACTCTCTGCACAGCTTCAGGAAACGGTAGGGCAACACATCATGGTAGAATCCCTCCACCTCATATACCCCCCAAGAATCCCTGGTGGACTGTATTAGATCTATTCATTTTCAGGGCCCATGTGCAGGTAATTCATATTGGGTGAAAGGGATAGTCTAGACTGTGCTCTTTCAAGACGAGATAGCCATCATCACAAGAGCCGCAAAAAGTATGTGGTACATCACGTGGTAGACATGGTGTTCCTACCTCATTCTCCAGTCCCGGACCCTTTTTGGCGGCATGACCTAGCTTTCGAAGACCGCACTTGTTTTTGATAACTAATTTATGAGATGCTTTGCATGCAATGCCTACCTCGTTCTCGGGGTGTTCCTACCTTATTTTGCAACCTAAATATGTTGTTTTCGATAAACTAGACGACGGATGGCCCGAGAGCGTAAAGGAGCAGGGTCTTCTCTTGTTAGTATGGAGATGCAATTTTAGAAACGGTATATGAAAGCTGTGTTATAGGCAGTCGAGAAGAGGAGTATCAAGACAAAATAGTGAGAAGTGCAAGACAATAG
>Ga0126342_10007891_pt1 | contig 19032 bp, 23 predicted proteins | sample Cyp1metagenome_FD_92528 | JGI IMG/M metagenome (GOLD analysis project Ga0126342, IMG submission 92528) | Coral microbial communities from Lord Howe Island, Old Settlement Bay, Australia - Cyphastrea 1 metagenome | ecosystem: Host-associated > Invertebrates > Cnidaria > Coral ... | reverse complement strand
TGGATACTGCCTGTGCTCCAATGCCTCCAAAACCCACGGGGTTTATCACTCTTCCAGGGAAAATTTTCGCAAAAAGTCAAAAAGCCAAAAAGTTTTCGACTTTTCGAATTTTTCGAATTTTTCAACTTTTCGACTTTTCGATTTTTTCGAATTTTTCGACTTTTCGAACCAAAATCTCCTGGCATGTGAACTTTTCGACTTTTCGACTTTTCGAGGGCAAACATCGTGATTTTCACGGTGTGACCGATACCAGCCAGAAGAGCACACAGAATGAACCCCCCATCCAACCACATCCAGTCAAGCCAATTTCCGCATGCAGCATTCCCAAGGGTAAGTTCAAGCGATAAACATGACCATTTCTACGCTTGTTGGCACATAGTTTTTTGGCGAGGTGATAAACACATGCCATTTTGTACTGGAGAGGTGGATAGCTGTAAGATGTGTTGATCTTGGAGCGCTCACCTTTTAGACATGGAAGACCTCTACAGCCAGCCGTTTGTTTCTGGCAGGCTGAGAGATCCATAGTTCGGACCCGCTTTTGAGCAGAACAAACCTGAAGCAGTTGGGATGAGGAAGCAGTTGGCAGTGCCAACTCAGCATGGCCAATCCCCAGTCGGGATCCTGCTGAACCCAACCTGACCACCGAAATCCCATGCTTTGGCTGAGGAGTTCGTGCAGAAGGCGCGAGCAGAGCAAGCCGCAAAGCGTGAGAAGGAAGGCATCAAAGAGGAGAAGGTGAAGGTGGAGGTGAAAAAGGAGGAAAAAGAGGAGAAGGCGGACAAAAAGGGGGGCGGAGGGGTAAGGCATCTACCACACATGCAAGACATTGTACGTTGTAAGACACTATGTATATTGCAAGATTGAGTCTGACATCATATTGAAATCATGTATGAAACATTAACTGAAGATGAAATGAAAAGGTAAATCATAGGTTGCTCAAGGCTCAATCCAATCATATGCAACTCACATTATCCAGTAAGATTGAAATCCATTGTGAAATGATCTAATCCAACTGGGGCTGTGCCACGATGGAAACTGGCGTCGTGCCAGCCCAATTAGCCCAGTTTGCCCAGGGTGGAGTTGCAGGGGATTTGCAAACCCAAGTGATATCCTCAATGGTAATAATATATGTATAATATACTATGTAATATATTCTGATCCAATTTACAAAACTGATCAACTATTGTAACTCCATGGCTCATCTAAGTAGTTTACTGGTTTGATCCTGGGGTGACATTTACTCAGGAGGTCAGGAGGGCCCATGTGTTTCAGGTCAAAAAGCCCTCCTACTTTGACGATGCGGGCGATGAGAAGTACCGCAGCTCGGCCAGGAGCGATGAGAATAGCTGCTAATAGCTATAGGAAGTGGGGTTTCTACAGCTGTTTATGGCTGTTTCTCATAGCTATAGGAAGGAGCCTTGATGAACCTTAGTTGCCTAGATCCCATTAAACCACCATGAAAAAAATGGAATGTACCATATATGAAGTTATATGAAAACCATATATTTTCCCAACATTTCCCAACCATATCTTCCTAGATCCCCCTGGATCATCCTGGGATTCTGCGGGATGACCATCAATGACCATGGCACCATGGCACCGGGCGGCTGGGCGCCGTGCTCCAATGGTCCAATGGGTCCAAGGCCAAACTCCCAAGGGTCAATTGGAATTGGATGAGATCGAAGTGGAGGACCATCCGATTGGTCGCGATTGGTAGGTAGGTAGAGAAATGGATGAGAATCCTCCAGAATTCACCATGGAAATTAATATGGAAATTTATATGGTTAAATGGACAACCAGCAGCCTTCCCCCAGGAAAAATGAGGCTTTTGATGGGTTTCGATATAAGATGATCTAAGTATATATCAATGTTAATTCGTTGGGTGCTGCTAAAAATGAACAACATCTATGGTGTTGTGGGCCTAAAAAAATCACCCATACCATCCCACGCCTTTTTGTGTTTTTTGTTGGAGAACTGCAGCAGATACCGAGTCGCATCTGGGTATCTGTGATTGAAATTATATACCCTCTGGTTATTTAACATAGCCATGGTATAGATGGCCCATTTATAGATGGTTTACCTAAAACAAATAGTGATTTTCCATGGCTATGTTAAATAACCAGAGGGTAATTGCTTTGAAAGATATTTGTTCATCTGTTCATCCATACTTTTGCCGCAAACCGGTTGAACTTTCGTACGTGCTGGATTCATTGGGTGAGTTTTCAGATAATATCTACATCATACGTGAACACATTGATGCTGTCCAGCATTTTTTGGCAGGTTTTTCCGTATTTTTTTCCCTTCCGGAAAAAAAAACCTGGGACAAGTTCCACATTGCAGCCATCAGACAGCTCCCCGTGTTTCACGTGGCAGGAATCGACTTTGGAGCCTGGTCAGTTCCACAAACCTACGGGGCGATTCGATGCCGCCAAGAGATTTAAGGGCGCAAGCCGCTGGGGCAGAAATGGATCGTTTTTTTTTTTCCCCATCCCAGGTTCACCCCATCAACTACCCTCTGGTAAACTAACATAGCTATGGAAAACCACCATTTTTAATGGGAAAATCCACAATAAATGGCTATTTTCAATAGCTATGTTAAATTACCAGAGGGTAGTTCATTACTTCGATAGGTCTGAAAAAGCAATAGAATTGAGACTCTCAACGCATACATATTACAAGCCCTTCTGGCGTTTTTGTATAGATAATTATAAATATATTATAAATATATCTAATCTATCATTCTATCCAAGCACTTAGATTTTTTTTTTGAAAACAAGCACAAAAAATTCACAGCTACCGAGCTTTTTTTATGCCGCCAAGGGAAGAACTGGGTCTTCAAGTTGGGTGATCAAGGCTTAGGATACTACGAGGATGCGGGGAGTGGCCAGGGCAGGACTTTTTCACCAGGCCCCAGGCTGGAAATTTTAAGGATAACTGTAATAAATACTCATGGTTAACAACCATTAATAGGGGCTAGTCGGCTAGTCATCCAATGGTTCATAGGGATTTATAATAACCATTCTAAGGATCCATATTATGGATGGGATGACCATCAACCATATAGTGAGTATTGACCATGGCTCATATGATGATGATATAATGATATATGGATATATATATATGGTGTTTTTGATATATCAGAATATGATGAATATGGTGATATGAGTTTTTTTTTGTTATCATATCAGAAAATCTATAGATTATACATGATCATACGCCATATTCAGTATATAGAAATTGTAGATACGTATGTATCACTATTTTGCATCTACATGTATATAATGGATTATCATGGCAATTTCGATGATAACTACGGACTGATGAGAATTATTCCCAAACAAATGACATGGAAAAATTGTAGTTGACAAGTCAGGGGTTACAATTTCATGGCATAATCGAATATACTTGATATGGTATACGTGGTAACTGACAGTTATATTCCCCCTAAAATGATGAACACTATAAACATATACTTATGTCAGGGAAGTTGCTATGCTAATTATTGACAAATATTTGACAAATATTCTTTCCGCCCTGAAATCATGAATATGAGAAACCATGGCTTTCAAGTATCTAAAAGTTCCATGTTTATCTAGTTTCCCAGTGGAAAGTTTCGGGCGTTTCCGCGTTTCGGGCGCAGGAAGTGCCACCGCGAAAGAAGGTCGAGACGCCAGTGGTGGAGAAGGACCCACGAAAGCGAAAGGCCAAAGCCAGCAGCGGACCACAGGGCATGGGCAATCCAGGCGTCTTGGCGGGACATGTCTTGGACATGTTGGGAAAAGGGGAACAACGGGAATTTACTACAGTAGTAGGTGTAGTTGGACATGGAAAAGGGTTGGAAAATGGTTGGACAACTTTAAAGTCAGTTTACAGTTCACTATTTTCAACGGAAATTGTTTGTTTTCTGATCTATTGGGGCGGTGTTATGTATGCCTCTTATTACCCCTTATTATGTGATGATATAGTCTAGCTTCTTTTAAGATGCATGCAGGGTTTTGACTGGTTAGCCGGGGTGGGTCAGATTGTCCTGTAACAAGAGCAAAAACTAGCCACATATTTCGCTAATTACTCCAGTCAGCTTGTGGAGTTTTGATCCCAAATCACTCGCAGAATCTTGCAAGGTTTGACTGGCCAAATTACATTTGTTGATTTCTTTCAGTCACGTTGTTGAGCTTGTAATCACACACGCATACCATAATTATACATATATAACTATGTATATAATTATAGATATATATATATACATAATTATACATAAAATAGGTATATATATACATAATTATGCATAAAACTTAAATAGGTAAGTATATATATATATATATATTATGTATATGCATAATCATGCATATATAATATAGTTATAATATGATTATAACCTTTCACTACTCCACGCCATGGATCAACCCTTAAGGCAACGACGCCTATGATGAGCTCTTCCCAAGCGCCATGATGGGTGGAGCCATGATGACAACGCACAGCGATGACAGCGATGAGGAGGATGACAAGATCCTCGTCACAGCCCATTTTGCAATCCCAGTAATTCCTGTGGAAAACTAACATAACTATGGAAAATCATCATTTTTAATGGGAAAATCCACTATAAATGGCCATTTTCAATAGCTATGTTAAATTTTTCTAATCTGTGGAAAACTGAAAGAATTGGTCAAGTAATGTGGGAGCAATTAGTGGGACACTAATGGATGATAGTGGATAATACTGGAAAATAATGGATAATCATAAACCTACAGAAAGCTACCATTTGGAGATGGTTCAGATCCCATAGAAATGGTGATGAATTGGGGATGCTTTGTGGCAGCCAGGGTTTACCACATCGGCATTAGTGAACTTAAGTGTTGATATAGCTCCCACGGATTCCCAGAATTGGTGGGAAATCTACAGGATAACCTACCCTCTGGTAAACTAATATAGCTATTAAAAATGGTGATTTTCCATAGTTTTGTGTATGTTTACCAGAGGGTAAAAACCAGTCAAATGCTTTTCTGAAGATTCTAAAACAAGGTCTTGGATTTGTTCTAGAATTGTTTGGTCGCTCACAGAGCTAAATGCCTCAGCCTGATGGGCCACTCAGGCTATGCAAAAAAAAATGGGCTCTCCACGTCTTAGTGCATTTCAAAATTCTGTTCCATTTGCCACCCTTGATCATCTTTGAGAACAACGCTTTAGAATCCGGCCATCTCCTGCTCCTGGGTCTTGCGGTCTTGCGTCTCCCTCAGATCGCCCTTTTCAGGAAGAAGGATAAGGACAAGAAGAAGGGCGCGGATAAGAAGAAGGCCATCAACGAGGATAGCGTGGCCGCCAACAAAAAGGGCGCCGCGGCGGAGTCTTGGCCCGTCATAGCTGAGAGCTGGGGAGGAGAAACTCACATGACCGGTGACATGATAGGGCCCTGATAGGGGTGAGGGGGAGGATATTTTGGTAGCCACCTCCAACATGTTCCGACATCTAGATCGTGCAACACTGCGGGATAGATTGCTTTGCAATACCAAGTTTCAGATAGTTTCAGACCCTGTCGGAGGGATTCTGGGATATGATACTGTGCGAATACCTTGCAGGATTGGAGAACACATCCAACTTGAAGTAAAGTCGGATTCGATGTCGGTCTTTCAGGGTGACGACCCTTTCCACCAGTAAGAAGAAACATAAGAAACCAGAACTAAACCTATGTTGGGCAGGTCTCATGCCGTTTTCACAGGCTTACTGTTCCCCTTCGTCAAGTTTCCCAATTGACTTGCCATGTCCCATACTTCGTCTGTCAACAAAGGAAGCGAAGAAGCGGAAGATGAGTGAGAATCAGCAGTGGCAAAAGATCGACAACATGATCAAGAAAGGAAAGGTGACTTCTTTGAGCAGTGCTGCCAATACCGCTGATGAAGGTTTATTAACCAGCTTGGAGTACCCTACCATTTTCACGGAATCTCTCAGTATAAACGACGAAGATCACTGTCAACCATTACAGTTGTTGCATGTGGCCCGAATTTTCCACACACAAATCCTTATGTTCAAATGGTTTGACCTTCGCTCTGACCAATTCAGATTGGATGTTCTCATGTTTGGTAGATGTTCGTCCAACAAAAAGCTGCATCTTCTACCTGTTTGATCGAGGCATTGGGGTCCTGTGGTCCTGTTCTCATTTCATCAAGATTGGCTGAACAATGCCCTCCTTATCCTCCTAGCTTCGAAGTTTTCCTTTCCCCCTACCTACTATAGTATACATATAGAATGAATAAATAAGTATAGATAAATAGATAAATAATTATATTTAACAAAATAATTACATAAATAAATATAATAAATAAATAAATAAATAAATAAATATATATATACATAATGCACATTATATTTTTATTCTATTTGCATCGGAAATCCATTGGGTCGGGCTTTCCTCAGTCTGTGACCTGTGAGGTGAGTTCCATGGAGAGCATGGAGCAGCAAGCCTCGAAGAAGACCGGGAAGACCAGTCACTTAGCCACGCCTGCTTTCTTCTAACGACTGCTCCGGGCGGAGGAGTCCGCACTGATGGGGGTTGGTTAATGTTGGTTAATGTTGGTTATTTAAGATTGAAAAATTGCTGAAAATGTGGAGGAAAAACAAAAGAGTCAACATGTTTTCATATAGTCTTTCCATGCTTTCTGTGATGCTTTCTGTGGCAAACCCGGCGCAGACACCATCCCAAATTTCACCTTGGCAGGACAGCGGTGCAACACCCCGCCAGTTTCACCAAGGACGCCCGAGGGCGTCCACAGCGCCGGTTTGGTGACAAAAAGCTCGGTGGTTTGAGATTCGCGGCTCGAATTTGTCTGGGGAAGTCTTGGACATCCTGAAAGGTGAATGGGGAGTAACATCAAATTGAACGGAAACTAAGGACTAAGGACTGAAATCTGATTTGGATGATTTGGATGATTTGGGCTCGAAAACCGGTGAGTTTCAGACCTGCTACATCCATTCCGGAAGTGATAGTCTCCGCCATGGCGGTGACCATGGCGGGGGAGGACTTTCGCCAGGGCTCACTGGGCTTAGGGTCCTTGTTCTTGCTCCGAAGCTATATGAAGAATATTGATATCAAGTTCAGCAACCTACTGCACACATATTTCCACACAAACTCATCATCATCATCATCATCATCATCATCATCAGCAGCAGCAGCAGCAGCAGCACTATTTGGTGGTGTCTTCCAGACATTTCGTGGGTCCTTTTCTGGGGATGATCCCATGGCTTCAATTTCGTAGGGTTTCGGGCTGAAATTTGACATGGCCATGGCTAAAACGGGTCACCAAATTGGGAAGTTTTTGATCAGCTCAGTGAACTATTGCTGGTTGGTGGTGACTGGTTTACATGGCTGGATTATGACTTTCCCATCATATTGGGAGTTGGGAATGTCATCATCCCAAGTGACGAACTCACTCCATGATTTCTCAGGTTGGGGTAGGTCAACCACCAACCAGTATACATATAGATCTCAACCATCATGAACCATCATGAACCATCATTAACCATCATTAACCATCATTAACCATCATTAACCATCATTAACCATCATCAACCATCATTAGACCAGTGGACGATTGAGTTGACCGAGTCTCGTGGATTGCCATGTCACCGCCATGTCGAGCCTGGAAGAAGGCCTGGGATTTTAGGCGTGATCTCATCACGCCGGGCCTGCGCTTTTTGTGTTGAACCAATTTGATGCCAGGCTATGCCAGGATTATATGGAGTAGTGATATCAAATGACATCAAATGATATCAAAAAAACAATATGATCCCAGATATCCATAGATATCCCAGGATATAATCTATTATAATCTTATATGCATTATGCAATGTGTGGAGCCTGAATGTTCAAGAAGAAACTCTCCCAGCTAGCTTCAGGAAACATGGTAGGACAGAATTGCGAAAACCGAAGGGGCCATCATGGTTTACTACTTAGAATTGTGATTATTATTTTTTACTCTTGTTGTTTTGTTGTTATGTCATTCTTACTATCTATGTTATTGCTATATACGGGAGGATTTTACATTTTTTTACTATTACAAGTACAAGTACCTATTGATATCACTTATCACTGTTGAATTATAAACTACACTTCACAATTCATGTTGCTATGATTAATCATCTGGTTGGTGGTTTGGAACATTTTTTACCTTTCCATATATTGGAAATAATCATCCCAACTGACTGATATTTTCAGAGGGGTAGGTCAGCCACCAACCAGTCATGATTAATCCAACGATATCATACCATTGGTTCTTTTTGAGGCCCGCCCAGCTGCGCTTCTCACTTCGTGGGACTCTTGCTACTCAGCTCGATGGGGGCCCAATTGGATGATCATGGACCTTTTTTTTTATGGTATAGATGGCCCATTGAAATAGATGGTTTACCGTTCTTAAAAATGGTGGATCTTTCCATGGCGAACTGTTAAATAACCAGATGGTAAATCTATTTTTGGGGATTCTAATGATTCTAATCCGAAATTCAGCGCGGAGTTATGTTGATTGATGGATGATTATGGGATATTTAGTAGGCCCAGTCCATTACAGGTGAATGATAGCCGCCGGGGGAGAAAAAAAAGCATGTTTTTCCTCTTTAGACAGCATTTTCCCGCCCTGCTCAGGGCAGCCTGGTCAAATGGTTATGTGCTTATTACAGACCACAGTAGTTTGGGATTGGTTCGGACTTCAGCTCCGACAGGAGGTGAAATTGTGGACTATAGTTACATACTGCCCATATGCAAACGCCATTGTTGCAGGTCACACGTGATCCAATTCAAAAGAAATACCGGAACTTAGCTGCTCGATACTTCGCTACGGCGTAGCTACGGTAAATTCTGTTCTCTTGCTGTGTTTGAGAGGGACCTGGTGCGTTTGGTGTTCGGGGAGGGTTTCTCATGGGTTTCCCATGAAACTAGCCGGAAGATGACTGGAAGCGTGTTCTTCATCAAACGTGACATGTCGCCGTTTCGCCGGCCATTTTTCTCTGCAGGGCGCGTACCATAGCGCGCAGGGCCTGCGAATGCTTGAGATGTGCAGAAGAGGTTTCCAGACAGCCCTGCCAACAGAGTCAACTCAACTGCTTCCCAATTCTTCATGGTTTGAAGGGAAAAACATCTTCTGAAAGGGTCAAGTCGGCCCCTCATCCCACCTACAGACACACGTGCCATCAAACTCCATCTCAGCCGCTGAGAAAAGAAACTAGTAGGGTTCTGAATCTGTTCGAAGCCCTCGATTCACCCAGAACATATTTTTTCCTGGAACCAAATGTGGAACATCAACCATTGGCACCCCAGGGAGTTCAATTTCGCCGCCATTTGATCTATAATATATTCAAGACACCCATTGCGAAGAGCCATGGCCTTGACCACACCAAAGAGCTACTTGGCACAGACTGGCAACATCAAACTTGGTGTAACCTGAGAATCACCGGAAGAAGTGACAAGCAGAGGTTTCCTCATCATTTTGACAATTTCGGTGTTTGCAAGAAAGAATAAACATGTTTTCTTGCTGATGCTTTGCCCTTTGTTCAAACTATGAAGTATACAATTACCGTTTTACTGTCACAAATTCACAAGAACTTCCGAACTGCAAAAGGTGTATCAGATAAAGACTAGCGTTCATGCTAAAATTCATGTTCACTGTTTCTGCTTCCTCTATATTCGCGGACATTTGCAATTGATACGCTGCGAATCTTATCCCCCCAATCAACCTTCGTGGGTGGATGCCATGTCCAACCACCAGCCAGTGAACTTTCATGGATGCTCAAGGGAACATCCAGCGGTTTTTCCCCATATTTGATGCAAACAAAAAACCCACGGTTTCCTGCAGCTACCCCTTGGTAATTTCCACAGCACCATGGAAATCGCCCTAATAGAAATCGATGATTTTACACTTACCCTCTGGCTATTTAACATAGCCATGGTATTGATGGCCCATTTATAGAGGTTTACCGTTCTTAAAAATGGTGGATCTTTCCATGGCTATGTTAGTCATAACCAGATAGTATATGTGCTATAATTTACCCATTCAAGATGGTATTTTTCATTCATTTTCCATCTTGCCATGTTAAATGACCAATGGCGACTGATTCCCAGGTGCCTCCCTGGCCTCCGCCACGGTGAAAGCCGCACCCGCCACACCTGCGCCTGCGCCGGCGGCGCCGGCGGCGCCGGGCGTCGTCCAACCTGGCCTGGTGAAGGCTGGGGGAAACGCCCCAAGGGGGAAAATGCTGGGGGATTTTTTTTAGAGCTTGGGAAAATGGATTGAAGTTTTTTTTTTTTTTAGTGGGCATACTAGCATACGTCCAATTTTTGTCATTGGCATTGGGATGGTATATGAAACTTGTACATCTTGTACTTGGCGAATCTTTCTTCATGGATTTTAGAGATGGCTGAATCTCTTTCATTTCCAACAATAGAGGAGCAAACCCGAAATGGGATACCATGGAAAGCCATTGAAACTCATTTTGCTCGGTAGTTTCATTCTGTTTTCCATACGCCCTTCGATGATTCCAAGTGATGAGCCTAGCATGGGCAAAATCACCAGCCACAGACCCATAAATTATGGTTGGATCTTCATTGGCAAGGAATTCAAGGGGCAAGCCGGCAAGCCCATTTCATTAGTTCACCCAGAAGCTTGAATGCACACAAACACAGAATTGAGTCTGGGGAAACTATGTCTGCCCTGTAACTTTGGTAATTTTTCAGATTTGATGTAGTATGACATTCAGAATGACATTCCCATATTTTCTCAACCATCACTGCTGGGACGACTGAGCTGCCGCACTCAAAGCTGCAGCCCATCGCATGGCAAATCGGCAAATCCATATCCCGCCGGTGGCTTGACAGAAACTCTGTTGACGAATCCGATTTGCCCAAAATCGTATCACATTCTTGCCGGCTTAGATAGTGATACATCATGATACATTAATATTAACATTAATCACTATAAATCATGGGTTACTCTCTGCTGATCAAGTTGGTTTCAAGATGCTTCAAGGTGATTGTGGCTTTCCTAATCGTTAAATATTGATCAAGGCTTCACCACTCTGAGTCACTATTTCCTACTCAGATTGATTGTGGGTTAATTCGTTTAGAAAACTGGAAATCACAGTTAAATAATCACCATTACTTCTCCCGCACTATGAATCAGCATTTGTTTCAAGTATCACCATCAAGATCTCTAAATCTCTGTTAATTAATATCACTATTAACATCTATTAACTATCAAAATCACTGTGACTTTCACTATTAATCACTACTAATCACCATTGATAAGCATCATGAACCCCTGCAAGGCAGGCACGCAGCTGTCCGTGCAACCGCCTGCGGAGCGCGTCAAAGCGTCGCTTTTGTTTTTGGAATGTTGGGGGGGGCCCGTTTCCATGTAACATGGAAATGGTTTAAGGGACAATTTGCAGGAAAACCCTACCCTCTGGTTATGACTAACAGGGCTAGCCATGGTATAGATGGCCCTAATCGAAATAGATGATTCGTACCGTTCTTAAAAATGGTGGATCTTTCCATGGCGAACTGGCTGTTAGTCATAACCAGATGGGATAGCAGCTATGGTTGGTTTCCGGTGATTTGCCCAAGAAAACCAATCCATTGAAACATATTGAAACATGGAAATGGATGGCTGTTTGGTATTGTTTTGTATTTTTTTAGGCATGGTGATATCGTATCATCGCCAGTAAAGAAACATAATGTTATCACCCGTGAAGAATCATTGTAACTAGTTAGATCAAAGATCATGCGATCAACAAAGATACGTTCAGGTAGTCATAATACATCAGAACCCATCACATCGATGATAATTATGATAATCAAACAACTATGAATTTTATCAACCAAACTGAGTCCAATACAAGTCAGATTATATAATTCATTTATAATCCAAGCAGATCTGCCACAACTATTTATACAAATGAAATCAACTGAGTCAAACAAATCAAATGAATCAAGTTCTGATCGAGCCAATTGGTACAATTGAGTATGCCCAACAAATCAGGAAGTGATCATCAAAAATATCAAAAATGTCGAACACACCCCAAGACTTCCCAAGACACCAAAATTATCATTCTTTTATGGAGAAAATCATCCAAAAATAACTGAACATTTCCAAGAAAATCCTCGGAAAGTCCATCGAACTCCGAAGAAAAGTTGGGAAATTCAGGATATTTCAGGATCCTAAAATGGGGGTACTGTACCATAATATGGGTATGGATCAATACCTATTAATACCATGTTTAGTGGGATGAACATCCATAAATCCCAGCTATTTTTGATGTGAACTACAGGGGTACAAGGGTTTTGACACACTGCCATATACCATCTAAAACCACCTTTTGGGCGTTTTTTTTCCCCATTTTCCAAGGCTGGAGGCCGCCCTGGAGGCGGAGCCCTACGACTTGGGCGCCTGGGACGCGCGGCTGCGTGAGGCGATCCAGGCGTGGCACGACCGAGGCGTAGCCATGATACCTGGTTGGTGGTTTGGAAAGATCCACCATTTTTTATAGGTACCCTCTGGTTATGTCAAAATAGCTATTGAAAATGGCCATAGAAATAGTGGTTTTTCCCATTAAATATGGTGATTTTCCATAGTTATGTTAGTTTACCAGAGGGTAAACCATCTATTTCTATGGGGTAAAGCCATGGTTAAAGCCATCAGCAAAGTTAAACCTATGGCAATTAATTTGTAAAGTGAGGTTAAACCCATGGTTAAACCCATGGTTAAATCCATCATTACCCATGATTTAATCAATGTAAAACTTTACTAATAATGGTGGGTGCATCTGTAATCTGTAATCTCACTAAATGATGGGTAATGATCATTTTTGATGTGGGTTGGTGGTTTGGAACATGGCTTTTATTTTTCTATATATTGGGAATGTCATCATCCCAATTGACTTTCATATTTTTCGTAGCCATCCATGGAAAATGGCCCATTTATAGATGGTTTACCTATAAAAAATGGTGATATTCCATGGCTATCTTAAATAACCAAATGATAGGTTAAACCTCACTTTACACCATTTTTCATGTGGGTTAATCTGTAAAAGATCGGTTTAGCACCTAATGATAAAAGGGTCATTGAGTCATTCTAGTTTTAAATTTTTAAATGGCTAGTTCATCATCCCCAAATCAGTAAATCACCGGATTTGAGTTTAAGTAGTTCAAGCATTTTTCTTCCACTTCGCCTGTGTTGGCCATCGCGAGGGGGCGCTCATATCGTTTGTGAGCCATGGGCTTTGTAACTAATATAATTAGTATATCCCATATCTAAATTCCAATATTAACATAGTATAACATAATATAACTGTAAATATAGGGGTTGTGGATGGTTATGGTATGTTAAACAGCCCTACGCTTGACATTGGGTTTTTGATTTGGTTTCAATGGGTCTTATCATGGTTTTATGGCTTTGGGTTTTATCATGCTTTATTACCCTCTGGTAAACGTTTACATAACTATGGAAAATCACCATTTTCAATGGGTAAATCCACTATAAATCACCATTTTCAATAGCTACGTTAAATTACCAGAGGGTATAATTTATCAATGTTTGCCAAACTTATGACTTGAGAACACAAGCACATGGTATCACATGGTTTTTCTCCAGGAGGGCAAGGCTGAGCCGGTCTTCGAACGAGCTGTGAAGCAACTGCCTTTTGCGGCGCGAATCTGGGCGGCCTATGCCGAGTGGTCCGAGATGCAGGTGGGGAACCGCTGCCCGGAGGGTTGCCACTTTTCGTGGCAAAATGGGCTGGTTACTGCTGGTTGCTGGGTGGATTTTTGATGATTTTTGGTACTTGGGGGCTTGGGGGGATCAATTTGTGTTTGAAGTTATGTCAGGATTCTTTCTTGGGGTGACGATGTTGGCGTTTGAATTGGTAGATAACCAGCTTGTTTTTCTGTTTGGGATGGTCTTGGCGTACTGAACCACATGTTTTTGAAAGGCGTTTGTTGGGAGGGCGAAGATGGGTGAAGCTTGGTTGGTCGCCTAGGCCTAGATCAGATGCTACAGATAGAGGAATATATCAAACCCGGCCAAAAGAAACCTTCGGAATCCTCTCTGGTGCTTTAGGAACCATTTTACGGCCCATGTGCGCGTGAATCGTGAATCTCATCAACTCATCTCCCAAATTGGCTTGAATCAGAATCTGAGGTAATACCATTTGCTTATCCTTTACCATACTATGCGCCATTGTATAAGGAAAAAACTACAACATTCACTTCCAGGACTCAGCCATGGCGCTTGGAGTCTACAGTCGCTGTTTGCAGCAAGTGCACCTTGGAAAATCTTTGGGCCCTTGAAGCTGGTACCTCTGGGGCTGTCATTTGATAAGTTTCTCATGGTATACAACTACAATGACCATAAGATTGAAGTAATCTTGATCACGGACTATCTCATTCCATTTCCCTCTTACCCTATGATCATATTGCCTCTAAATCTCTCTCTAACCTTGTTTCTGATGTTTGCTCCCTCGACTCAAGGGAGAGCCTCACCAGCACAGAATCTCAGAATCATATTGAAGGGACATTTGGTGGAGCTCCGTGTGACTTTGCCGGGCTTAAAGGGATCTCAAAACTCGTTGATCAATCGGGAGCATAGAAATTTATAGAAATTCGAGTTATTGAGCACCTTATCAAGTTTCTGATTCTTTCCAATTTCAGAGTTCATCAGAATAGTCACTGGATTGGTTGAAGCGCGTGATAGTATTTCTATTAAACCATGGCACTCAAACAGCTGGAGTTTCAACTGTCAACCAGACATTTTCCAATACCCTCTGATAATAAACCAGGCCTTGGAAACTCCTGATGATTTTCCAGCCCCCGGCCCTATGGCCCCTCCCCCCTCCATCCCCTCCCCTTTTTCGTCCCCCTTCGTGGAGGCCCAACATGGACTTGTGGCTGTCGTACCTGAACTTCTCAAAGAGGCATCAGAAGCCTGGCTTCAATGCGAACGCCAGGGCTGATGGAACCCACCGGGATGAAAGCACCCAGTGGTTGGTGCTTTAAAAATCGCTGCAGGGTGATACATGGTGAGCCATATTCCATGGATTCCATATGGATTCCATGCCCTTGGTGATACTGTATCCATCATATCCATCATATCCATCATATCCATCCATGGATTCTTCGTTACATCAAGATCATCAAGTTATGTCTCTTTTGTGAATGTGTTTCCTCATGCCTTCGGCGTAGATAGCCAGATAGCGCCTACAAAAAGATTCATGAAGTTAGTCAACTGGTTGAGTTTTATCCGCTTACAACTAGATTAACTAGATTATGATTGGTTCATATTGGTTCTAATTAATCATTTATCAATCAGGTAACTGACTCCATGGCCCATCTGTGCAGTCAAAACATAGCGTATTTTTACATTTTTTTGTTTGGGCCGGTCATCCCCACAATTCCACGGAAGTGCTGAGGTGACCATACCCCCACATCTGGAACTTGACCATGGCCCATCTACCCTCTGGTTATGACTAACAGTTCGCCATGGTATAGATGGCCCTAATCGAAATAGATGGTTTACCGTTCTTAAAAATGGTGGATCTTTCCATGGCTATGTTAAATAACCAGAGGGTAACTCATCTAACATCATCCAACTATGCCCTGAGCGCAGCTCGACCATTTCCCCAGCTCCCAGGACCCTCGAAGAAGTTTTGCGCTCCTACGGCCGTGCCATAGATCTCTTGGGCAGCGATTGGAGGGCACCTTGGAGGATTTGGGGGAAAAAATGGGGGTTGCGGTGTGATGGGGTACCCGTCGGACGCTCCTTGGAAGAAAACGGAGGTCACAGCCTTGGTAAAATACTAAATTAAAATACAACGTTAGAATATCGGGAGACTTAAACAATCTTAAACATCTGTTAGTGATTTGTGATCCCTCAAGGGCGATTGAATGAAATATCATGTGAACTGCGCAGAGTCATCGTCTTTTCTTCGATCCCGCCAGATGTTGGCACCCCAAGGCGGCGCCCGTATGGTCAGACTATTTGGCCTTGCTGAAGCACGCCTACAACTTGAAGCAAAAGAAGGACCATGGCTTTCGAGACAACAACACGACAGCAATGGCGAAAATGAATAGAAAGTAAGTGAAAGTAATGATGGAGTGCCGTTCTGTTTGGGTTGAACATGGAACTGGTTTGTAAAACCAGTTCGGATCCAAAATGATTGACGCCAACCATGGATGATGTTCAGCCACAAATTCCCAAATGTGGTCACTGGATCCCTTGATAAATTGGTTTTCCAAGAGTTGTAGAGCCAACTATGTAGAAACTTGGGTCGTTTAGGCCACAGTTCTTCAGATCTAGATGATTTGTATCAGAGTCCCTGAGAGGCCAAGCAGCTATTTTCATGGAGCATTCGAGCATTCGATTATGACCCAAGATTGGGTTTTAAATAGATAAATAGTTAGTTTTAATCTTGGAATACGAATGCATCCTCTGATTCCAATGTGACTTGGGGGGGAACATCATAAACCATGTTACCAAATTTATACTTCAATTAACTTCCCAGTCTTTCCTCAAATTGTTTGATTCACATGAACAGCAACATCACCTTAACTTCACCTAACATCATCCAACCTGATCACACCCAAATTCGGAATCTTTAAAGTTTTCCAAGCCATATTATCTATGACTAGATCTGATACAGTCTGAAAGCTCCCTCGGAGACCCGACCCTTGCTACAGGAGAATCCCGACGCAGAGCTTCAGGGGAAGCTGTTAGCGGAGGATCCCAATCCCATCGACACGGCCAAGCGAACCTTGAAGAAAGAACTGCAAAAGGTGCAGGCGGCTCCCGGATCGCCGTGACGACGGATAGGTTTTCGGTTGGCGATGGAGAGAGAGGTGTACCACGTTTTGTTATTATTGAAGGTGTGCCGCATTACAAAAGCTTTTGGTTGGGAAGCTCTACAGTATGCCATATGACCAACTGAAATCGGTGAGGGCCTTGAACCCATACTGTGCTATCCTGGAGGTGTTGAAAAACAATGACGTTTTTGTGCAGGAAACACAGTCCGGCGTTTTGACATATTTCATATTTCACTGTTACAGTATTAGTTAATTTCACTGGTTAATAATTTCATATTTCACTGTTTACTATATAGTTAATTGCACTGTTAAGTTCACTTAAATCAACAGTATTAGTTATTAGCTAATCAACAGTAAAGTTTATGATTCAAGTTTATTTGTTAATTTCAGATATTTCAGCACATTAAACATCATTAATTAAACTTTAATCAAACCCCACTCCTCTCATGATCGTTTCGTGGCCTTGTGGGGATGGGTGGTTCAAGCACCGATCAGATTTTTGTGTTTCCGAAGGCCATTTTTCACGTGTTTTTCCGATGACGGCTGGAGGCTGAAGCGAACAAAATATAGCCACCATTGCCACCATTCTTGCCACATCTTGCCACATTTGTCGTTTCCACCGGTATTGTTGTCTCAATGCAGTCAAGATATTGACGCTCGCTGTCATTTGGCAGACGTTGTTTTCACCATTGCCAACACTCAAGACTTGCAAACCAGTCTCCACTACAACAGCTGCTACAATTGTCGGACCCAGAGACTCTGCCAGAGACCACACCTGAAACAACGAAACCCTAGAGGTTCTGAGCTTCCAATCTCCAATTTTTTTCCAGATGTTCATCAAGCCATGCAGATTTTCACCCCATTTTCGGCGTGATGCCATGGATGACGTCACCTGGCAGCAGCTGCTGCGCAGCTGCGCAGAAGAGCTGGGGGATGACGTGGCGGAGCCACCTGAGAGCTGCTGAACTGAACGGTGGACGAAATGTCGGTTAAGAATGATTAAGATAGGTTGAGAATGGTTGAGAATAACAAATAATAAATACACCAAGACTTTGGCAACTTGAGTTTGATATAACTTTTCTTTTGGGTATTCATCTACCGAATGATGCAGGAAGTAGTTTGAGGCCACGGCTTTATCAACATTCCTATATCTTGTAATCGGGAGCCCCGGAGCTGCATGTTTTCCCTTCTCAACCACATGATACTCGTAGTTTAAATGAACATCAATGGGGGGTTCGCCAACCCAGAAGGGGATCTAATTGGGATTTACTGTACCATACATAAATCAAGGCCATGGTTATCAAACATATTGATTTTTGAATGGGAAATTAGTGAAGTGGGGAATTACAGCAAGCCGGGGCAAGGTACCATCGACAGTAACAAGGTTTAGCCCGCTAATAGAATGCAGATTTAGCCAATTTTAGCCATCAAAATTGAGGATGTGATCCAGATGCTGGGAACGTCATCGACAAGAGTGAGGGACTTTCCATTGCCAGCTTTGGTTGCCCAAAATTGCAATCATTCATATTGAATCATATTGACATATGCTGCATGCCTTTGGGATCTGGAGTTTTGCGGGGTCACTGAAGGTAAATGCACTATTTCAAAGATGGTATGACTTGCCTTTCCAGTGATGCTTGAATGGGGTTCGGATAGCAGATATGTGGCTTTCTTTTTCCCCGTTGTATCTCCAAGTTTGGCATATATGATAGTGCCATTTCTTGGGGTTTCTTGAGCGGTAAACCTTATCCCATATGGGTGGTTTTACAGTCCACGTTGCGTGGCGACGTGGAGATTCAATTGAACCACGGAAGCAGGGCGTAGGGCGTAGGAGCATCTATCCTTGTTCCATTTATCCCGGCCTCAAACGTAGAATCCCATATGTCGACATTCTTCATTGTGCATCAGATCCTCAATTCTCACAAGATCTCTCCCAGCACGCCATGTTGCTTCACCAAGGGCAAGCACATTTATAGTTGTTGTTGACTTTATCTTGTCTCGTGTTGGACTATCCCCATGATTGCTAGATCATGTACCAGTAGTACCGCACAAGGCGGTGGCGGAAGTTTCAAAAATAAAAAACCTATAGGAGAGGTTGGTTGTTGTGAATCAGGGATGGCAAAGCGAATCCACTGATGGATTGAAAGGTGCTTGATCTCTCTCACTCTTTCTCTCTCTTTCTCTGCCTATCTACCTACCTA
>Ga0126342_10007890_pt1 | contig 19032 bp, 18 predicted proteins | sample Cyp1metagenome_FD_92528 | JGI IMG/M metagenome (GOLD analysis project Ga0126342, IMG submission 92528) | Coral microbial communities from Lord Howe Island, Old Settlement Bay, Australia - Cyphastrea 1 metagenome | ecosystem: Host-associated > Invertebrates > Cnidaria > Coral ... | reverse complement strand
GAGAAGATGTGAGAGAAGATGTGAAGATGAGCAGATGTGAGAGAAGATGTGAAGATGAGAAGATGTTTTACAGACCCCCACTATTGGAAGAACCCTGCGCTCAGACGCTCTCGGGAAAAATGGTAACGCAGCCCCATCCTGAAATTCACACGGGGATTATAGGCCTGCGCCATCCGTCAGTCCCAGGCAGATTTGAATCCCGACGACGCTGGGACGGGGGTCGGAGCTATGGGTATCCCCCTGGGAGCCAAGGAGCTAATAAGAGTTTCCCGACCACATGATAGTTAATGTCAACCCTGGATTAATAAACCCCAAACGGTTGTTTAATTGGGGGGATACCATTTAAGTATCAGATGAAATGACTATTTGGGGAGTACCCCCCCAATTAATAAACCATTGTTTATTAATCCGGGGTTGACATTAACATGAAACCTGACAAATGCAGTCCCAGTTAGATGATTTTCACTGCATTTCGGCCTTTTTTAATGGGGTTCCATGTGTAAATCTAAGTGGTGCAGTAGCAAATCCATTTACATGAAAAAGGATATTCGATGGTGAACGAAAAATAAGTATCAACCATCGAGCGAAATACACATCCAATCCAAGAAAAACATATTTTTGAATATTTTAGAGTGGATCAAAACAGACTAAATCCATTTTTGGGGGGTGTGAAGATTCACCAAGAGCACCAGGGGGTCGATTCCAAGCGTTCCAGATCACCTCCCAAGGGTAAAAACATGGTGATTTCGTAGCTCCTACTTGGGTACTTGGGAATGGGGTAAGGTCAGCCCACTAACAAATGGTTTTTTTAACTGGGGCTATAACCCACCATGACCCACTTGCAAAGATGGATGGACCACCAAATCAAATGCCATGAAGATATCCCACCCCCACCCTTGCTAAGGACAAGATCAGGCACGGTGCGCTTTGTCGAAGAGGTTGCACATGGATGTTCAGTTTGATCTCTGCCAGTCTGGCTAGGAAATCCCGGCACTATATAAATGACGGTTTCAATGTGAACATGTCCTATAAATCGCGGATGTTCCAGATCACCTTTGATTACAGAAGAGAGTAGTGTGCAAAAATCAAATTGTGAAGCATCATAATTACCTGTTTAAACTAGTTGGTGCTTTGCGACAAGTTGTCAACCCTTGGGAAGGTTATATAACATTTCTCTCCAGAAATCTCATTTTGCCATGGACGATCAATGAGATGTATGGCCCATGCAGGGGTGCCTGGATCATGTGGTTAAATCCACTCAGCCCTTTTGTTTATTGAATCCTTCCTTGGTGAAATCGATTACCCTCCGCTAGTTCAACATTGAGTGGAGAATCTAAGTTTAGATTTGTTTTACCGATGGAAACCTCCATAGAAAAATCCCTATATGGATCCATGGCCACTGTCTGAGAAGGCACTTAACATTCCAAATTATAGTAAATTATACCCTAGTCACACTTCCTAAGAAGGTACGATGGATCCCGGAATAGGGGATGTCCAATTGGCAAAGCCTCCATGTCCTGCTGGTGGCATCAAGTTTCCAGGTTGGAAGATGCAGAGGAGATGCTAGAAGAACTGGGGGTTTCTTGGACCTGACAGGGGGTTACTTTTGGCATCGTTTGGCAATCTAAATCTAGGCCAACTGGAAAACAATGGTCCATTTGTATCCATATATATATATATTGCATATAATATTTTGATATATGTCACTTAATGGTTAATGTATGTTAAGGTGTACCATGGTGTACCAACGTATTTATGTTCATAATAAGTATATATATATATATGTATGAAAGTGCATTCTTTTTAAGATTAAAGATGGCTAATATATATATATATATGTAATATGTAGGCCTTTTTTTTACATGCACATATATGAACATACACAATATAGGTTTGTCCTTTGTTAAATGTTCAACCGTCAACGTTTGGATTGTCCAGCCGTTGTGTGCCGGTCAGCATCGAAAAAAGGCCGCCAGCGGCTTAAGCCTGAATCTAGGCACTCTTACCTTAACATACCCAGATGCTCCATGGTGCTGGTATATTTACCTACATAACTGGGTCATTTATGAGGTACATGTTGGTAAATATTCCAGCACCATGGAGCATATGGGATACATTAACCAATGTATGTTAACCATTCGTGAACCACCAACCAGAGTTCAGCAAGGAGTTTTTCTTCGGGTTGGTGCTTCACGAAAGTTCACGAAAGCTGATGCAACATGATGACATCACATAAACTCACCCAGAAACGGCGTAGTATAGCTTTCTTATCGCCTACTGGTTGCTTTGAATGTTTCGAATACATTTTGTTTGAATCATGGTCGTTGTCCCAACTAAGCTTCACATTTTACGGAAATGTCGAACCGTTAACAATTAGTTATATAAAGAAAAGTATTTTACCATGTATACTGTAATGCTAGTGTTAACAATAGTTACAGTGTTAATATACTATTAGAATAGTATATTTCATTGCTGTAGCTATATTCTATAGTATATTAATATATCATATTATATTATATTATGGTTTATTATATTTTATTATATGTTATTTTATTATATTATATGATATTATTTTATATGATATTATATTATATTATATTATAGTGTATGTACATCATATTATATTATATTATAGGTTTTTTTATGATATATTTTATTGCAGTGTTGAAATACAGAGCTGTGTACATCTATATTAACAGTGTGCTTTCATTGCTGTTTCTATTCCCCAATTCTTTGGCTCTCACTGAAGGTGAGCCGCAGGCGTTTGGTGAGCTTTCTGCAGGCAGGGGTCTTGCTTTGAGATTGCGAGGGGAAAATGGGTTAGTGAACATGTAACATGTAGCCATCATCATCATCATCATCATCACCACCACGATCACTATCACTGTCGCTGTCATTATCACTTTCTTCATCCTCATGATGATTAAATGCTGGGTAGTTTGCCTCTTTTCATGCGGATTGTCAGGATGGTGGTGCCAGTGAGGAGGATGAGTGACCTCGGGCGCTGACACCGTGGAAACTCTTATATAAAAGGACACCATCAGCCATAGTTTTATGTTTGCCATTTTGGTTTGAAACAAGACATGAGTTTGTCTTCCAGGTTCCAAATCATTGTTGGGAGAGAGTCCCTATGTTAGATGTTAGGGGTGTACTTGGCCTTGCTTCGTGCGGAAAAGTCTTGTATGGAGTAGCTTCAAGGGGGTTCTGGCGGACGATGTGGGGTATATGTCACTGTATGTGATGATTCTGTGCACAGGTTTGCAAAGCACAGAACTGCAAATAGAACAGTACGACATGTCAACGACATGATACGACATGTGCAAAACAAGAAAGAAGTGCTGATTGGAGACAGTCCGTAGTATCTTCATGTGGAGAATATATGTAGGGTTTTGATGTGAAATCCATTTGATATGTTGATGTTTGGTGGTCACAACCCAATCATAGACATCTTCCAATCATAGGTGCATTACCTGTTTTACACAGGTGTGTTTTGGATCAGGGTATCCAAAAATGGTATTGTTTAATTGTTTACTATGATGTTTGTAACTGAAAATTGCATAAAAATGCAATATACCAATGGTCAGTTCCCAATTTTTGACTCACTCAGACATTTGTCAACATACGTGGCTGGACGGGTAGTTTAGCAATGTAATAAAGAGGAATATGTGCTAACCAATGTTTTTGGTGGAGTATCTAAGATGTGCAATGCCAAATAACCACAAAATGAAATTGTGGCTCCGAGTGACTTAGTGGGAACACGATGGGATCCCAAGTCGGTTTATAACATTTTAGATAACTTCTTTGACCCCATTTATATTCATATATTTAGCGTAAAACCATCAGTTGATATATGTAACCCCATTACTTTTCTGGTTGTTAGTTTGGAACATGTTATTTTTCTATATATTGGGAACAATAATCCCATTTGAGTGTCATATTTTTCAGAGGGATAGGTCAACCACCAACCAGCCATTACTTTTGTTATACCCCTAGCCCCTGAGAATCCCGGACTCAGGCCTCTGTGGCCATTGCTTCTGCTCGACTACGGCCCCTGGGCGGTGCCATAATGTGATCGGTTGTTGATCGGAATGGTGACACAAGGATAGCGGTACCACAGAGGTTTGCAAACGTTAAACAAGCATATGGTATAGAAGACATGTATGATTCAAATTACATATTTATAATTATATATATATAGGCCCAATACATGATAAAAGTACAAACAACTTATACCTAGACCCTCCAAATATCCCCAAAAAATGGTACAAGTATTGAACCTATGGGCAAAACACCATTGTTTATGGGTACTTGGAGGGTGTAAGATCACAAAATAATGAACCACAATCAAACTTTTAGACATGCCCTGAATCCGACCATATTTCAATGGATTGGTTCTTTTGTGTTGTATTGTGGTCATCAGGTGCAATCATACTGAATATATGTGTCATCAGGTGTGTTCATGGTGGTTTTTACCATCGGGGTTAAGAGGTACCCTTAATTTTACAGTAGATGTTTGAAAAGCACGGTTAGACACATGACACATTTGTGTGTGTGTATTGAATAGTATCTGTGTGTCTAAGTATTCACATGAGTACTAGATATAATCCGCCATATTTTCCACAAATTCACAACCACGAAGATAGACAAGTTTTAACTCTGATATTAAGTGAGTTAAACTATTTTCTTACTGCTACTGGTTGGTGAGGTGGCTTGGAACATGGCTTTTATTGTCCCATATATTGGGAAAAATAATCCCAACTGACGAACTCATATTTTTCAGAGGGGTTGAAACCACCAATCAGACTAGTACTACTAGTATATTATTTTTTTCAAAACCCATTAATAAACCTATCAGTTGGGGATGGTCTATAGCACCCATAGAAATGGTGATGACTCGGGGATGGTTTATGGCATTGGGTTTACGACATTAATTCACGCTTAATCACTATTGAATACTATTCATCATTATCAACCGCATGATTAATCACCATTTATAGCTGGTTAGCCCAACACTTTACCATATAATAAGATATTACGTGTTTCTTTTATATATTACATGAGTTATATATATATATATATGTCATATAACCTTATAACCTATATTATAGATTAGATTTTCTATTTTTGTGATTTCCATGTAATAAATTATTGAAAGTATATTATGTATGTTTACTTATTAAATATATCATATAGATCGCCTATATTTTTTTAAATTTATTTTCATGTAATACATTATTGTATATAAAATATATTTTGCATTTATAAAAATATTTATGCATAAATATGCCTGGTGTGTCCTTCGTTGGGTACCTTAGCATCGCTAGCGCCAAAAACAAGCCGTTTTTTCCCACGGAACCAGAGGCAAGGCTCTCCGGAGCTCTTCTCCTTGGTGAGCCAAACGGCTGGAGGGCCAAGGTGGTGATACTCTGGGGTAAACGGAAGGCACACTCTGGTAAACATACAAAAAACTATGGAAAATCACCATTTTAAATAGGAAAACCATGGGAAAATGATGATTTATATGGAAAAATGCTGATTTATAGTTGATTTGCCTATTCAAGATGGTGATTTTCCATCGGTACTAATGGGATATTTACCATTATTTACCGTTTGGTAAACTCACAGTTTGCTATGGAAGATCACTATTTTCAAAGCTAAGTCAACTATTTCTATGGGCCATTTTCTATAGCTATATTAGTTTGCCAGAGCGTAGTGCTGGTGATTATATAATAGCCATAAACTGCATTTCCCAACTGTGGTAGTATAATAGTGATTATCATAGTAGTGATTATGGTAGCTTGCCCCAGGGTTTAGTGCTTAGCATAAAGCTGGTGATTAATCTACAAATGGGGTTGATTAATAGTGATTAATGGTGATTAATGAGAAATTCATTTTTCAATAGTGGTTGATAGTGAGTAATATAATGATTGATTAATAGTGATTGACTTGGATATACCCTGGGTTAAACATAGAAAAAACTGTGGATAATTCATAGGGAAACTCTAGGAAAATATCCATATTCATGGTGGATTTTCCACATGTTGTTGTAGGTTTATAGGAGGATGCCAACTTTGAATATCATAGGGATATCACGGTGATAAACCACCAGATCCTATGGCATAGTGCGATCAAAGCCACCTGGTAAACCCAAATGCCATAGGCCTGGGTATAGTGGATTTTCCATTGCCACGTTTGAGTACCGGAGGGTACACACGTTTCTGGTCGTAAGCCATGCCTTCAAAAGATTGCTTAAAGTCAATGGGCCATTTTCCACAGCTAGCTCTGGTTACCATAGGGTAACCCGCAAGATCCGCGTTTTATGGCTAGTTGAATCGGAGAACCGCATCCCATGATCATCCCTATTGTTCATGGTTAAATCCGTTGATGTTCCGAACATGATATAGTAATCCAAAAAGAAACTGTGATTGGTTATTTCCCTGTATGTTCATTGTCCATTTGCACCCAGAATGTCCATAACCAGTTACTAATTGTCATTTCCTGTCTTATTCAATAGTAAAATAAAAATAGCTATGTCACCATATTAGTTACCATTGAATCTAGTGAGATATGTCATGATATTTCCACATATTAGCATGTCCCATTTGTGCCCATAATTGTTTGATTTGTACCCATGATTTCCATATATTTCTCCCATATATATATATTCCAATATAGTAATATCATTGTCCCATAGTTTGGACATAATGGAACATGATTGTTCCGATATTATAGTGGCAATGGTTGGAACCTTATATACCACAATCACTAGTTTGATGGTTTAATATTACTTGGATCGATTTAAATAAATAAATATATATATATATATATATATTTATTTATTTATATACATATGTAATAATATAAGAATGGAGCATCCAAATGGTATAACATCAAGATTGTTTAATATTAGTAGAATTCTATACTATGGGATGGCAAATCATGTGTTTAAGTAATGTTAGGTTATAATCCATGATGTATATGATACCAATGGTTAATTAACTCAATAAATTACTAGTAAAAATATATATGTAATATAAGTTATATATATATATATTGTATATATTAATTACTAACTAAATATTATATACATTAAGTAGATATAAAAGCATGGTTATGTTTTTGTCTAGATGTCCCAAAAAAGGATGTTTTTCATGGTTATCCCGCCCAGGTCCGCCGAGATGTTGCCCGAGGAACACCAAAGCTGTCGAAGCAGAACCAGCATGGGGACCCCAGGTCGTATGAGAAAGCCATCGGAAATCATGGGAAAATCCATGGGAAATATAAGATTTTGCTCTCAGAGCGTGCTGTCTATGTCTATAGTCTTTATCAGATTGCCAAACTGGAGATGTCCTTGGGAGAGTTTTAGACTGGCAGGAAATTTCGAAAAGGGGAAGAAGAATTCGTCTAAGTTCTCCGCAAGGAGTGATTTTGGCACAATACGAAGACTTTCTTCCTCAGCACGTCAATGTAGCCTGTGCAGCCGAGGTCAGAGAGGAACGTTGCTCTATAACTATATAGATATAAGTTGTATAATAGTTGTATGACTATAGTATGGTAGATATATCTATAGTTAGATGGCGTTAGAAACCAGCTTATAACTGGGAGGGTCCACATTGTGGTGGTTCATGAGCATGGTTAATAGTTCCCTTGATTTGTTTCTCCCAATAGGTGGATAATGCCATGCTGATCGGTTTGTGAGCCACTTAGGGCTGGGATAGTGCGATCAACCCGCCATTTTGGGGATGGTTTGTATCGCGCATTTCTGGTGAAAGTGTGGAATTTGTGGATGGTTGATCGCACTCTACACCTATATACTGTGTATATATATATACATACCTTCCAGTTATTCAACAGTTTGCTACGGAAGCCATGGCCCATTTAGTTAGATGATAAAAAATATGTTTTGCCTTTGCCTATTAACAGTGATGGTGTTCATTGAATTAAATGATGATTTGCCTAGAAGAGTTCATGTTTTACTGATTATTTACTATTTTAATCATTTAAAGTAACCATAAACATGATGACTTGTTATGTTTTACCCTCTGGTAAACAAACGTAGCTATTGAAAATCGCCATTTTCAATGGGAAAACTCACGAACTAAATGGCCATGTTCCATAGCTTTTTGTATGTTTACCAGGTCAGGTACCTTTAATTTGCAAGCAGCGTTCGTTCGTCACCGATCACGCCACCCAGGTCCGAGTTGCTCTGGTCCTTTGCCGTGGGGGCTGCACGGTGAATCCAACGGTGAAACCGGAAGCAGGATGGGGGTCCCATAGTATTGGTTGGGTGGTTTGGAACATGGAAGTTAATGGTGGTTAATAATGGTTAATAATGGTTAATAATCACTGGCTGGTGGTTTTAAACCACTATTAACCACTATTCACCATTATTAAATGGGAAAATCCCTTAGAAATGGCAATTTAAATGGGAAAATCAATGGAACATCATTTACTGGTTGGTGGTTTGGAACATGAATTTTATTTTCCGTAACATATGGGATAATCCTTCCCATTGACTTTCATATTTTTCAAAATGGGTAAATCCACCAACCAGGCATAGCTTTTGGGACATTGAAGAGGCTTTACCTTTTTCCCCTTCCGTCATGGCGAGCGATGTTTTCATCAACCCCTTCTTTGTTCTGTCGGGATGCCCAGCGAATGGGGACGGTTGGACTTGGCAAGTTGCTCTGGCAAACTACCCTTGCCCAAATGCTCCATGTATGGAATATTTACCAACAGTTACCCGAACAAAATCACCCAAATGTTGGTAAATATACCATACATGGAGCATATGGGTTGTGAGGTTGACCTTTTGGATCGAGCCTGTAAACTTCTGCCACCTTCATCGAGTCATGTCTCGGTGTGCCGTGCTCGTTTATCTTTGGTTTTCCATCTATGTGACTGGTTATGTCAAGCTCGTCTCGTCACTCTCCACATCAACGTCAGCTACATTTACCTCAACGCTGGCTACATCAACATTGACTACATCAATGTTGGCTACAGCAATGAATGCATCAATGGATGAATCAAAAAATACATCAACGAATGCATCGATGTCAGATACATCAACGTTGACTACATCAACGTTGACTACATCAACGAGTACGTCTGCGGCATCAACCTTGGCTTCATCCACGCTGACTAATTCAACACTGACTACATCGACGTTGGCTACATTGTCTACATCATCTACTACATGGACGGTTGCTGGGGTCCAACCCGGGATTGCCGATGCTGACACAGTACCACCAGACGACTTCAGTATCCAAGATCTCTTTCAAAGACCAGTCCATGACGAAGACTACAGCTTCACTGCCGTGCTCCAAGAGTGGCAAGCTGCAGTGGGGCTCTGTTTGCTTTGCACAGCAACCTGTATTACAGCCATTATGGTTTGTGGCAAAGTGTGCTTCGATGGTTGTGTCGATGGTTGCTGTCGGTCTGGCTCCAAGGATGCCGCTGGAGATCCAGAGAAAGCACAGAAAGAGTGGGAGCGACGACTCCAGCAAATCGGTAGTTTTGCGATGTCAGTCAAGAGCTTGTTGGAGAGTTGCGCACTTTTCATGTGGGTGTATGCCATGTTGAAACATTCCCCCCAAAGAGTCGTGCTTGAAGTGCTGTCTTACTTCACATTGGTAAGCTTCTGGTTTATCTTGCAGCTGTGCTGTAAGAAAAAAAAGAAACCAGAGGAACTCAAGAAATTGGAGCTGAAGCCAGTGTCAGTGTACACAGACCTTCGAGTTGGGAATTTCATTGAATGCATCACCATGCTTTTTGTTCAGCTCATGCTGTACTTGCTTGTGGTAGGGGCGGTGTACAATCAGGACAAGGTTGAGGAATTCACATTCCAGCAATATGTCTTTTTTGTATGCGGCGCGCTTGTCAGCACCGTGCTACGGGTGCGCGAGCACACGTTTTATCATACGGAATACAAGCCTTTCTGGGAGCCCTACTGTGAAGAATTTTGGGAGCAAAAACATTGCGGTCGCTTTTGCTACCGCTTGATTTGTTCTTTGCTGGCAAACCAAATCTTTTCCCAGGCAGTCTTGATCTTGCTCCCCGTAGTCTTGATGAATGCGCCCGATCTCATGGAGTTTGTCAAAGATGCCACTTGTGTAGCGTTCATTTCTCAGATGGACAATTTGCAGAATGTCGGAGATTACCAGGTGATGACGAACGAGAATCTAGAGAAGAACCAGAAACTACAGGTGCAGCTGAAGGAGATCGCGGAACAAGAGGATAAAAACTTAAAAACCATGTTGATCCAAATTCTCAAGCAGCTTCATGAGGAGCAAAACAAGATGAAAGAGCAAATGCAGCAGGAGAAGGAGCTGAAGGTTGAGAAAAAAGAACTGCAGGCACTGCAGGCACTAGTGGAGAAGGAGCAGGCGAAGCAGAAGGCGTTGCAGGAAGTAGTGGAGAAGGAGCAGGCGAAGCAGAAGGCGTTGCAGGAAGTAGTGGAGAAAGAGCAGGCAAAGCAGAAGGAGTGGCAGCATCTTTTGGAGAAGGAGCAGGCGAAGCAGAAGGAGTTTCAGGAAGGTGTGAAGAACCAGCTCAACACATTGACTGTAGCCCTCCATTGTGTTTCCCGTACTTCTGCAGCCGGAGATGCGCCTTTGCCTCGTTCACATTTCTCACCTGTTTCGCGCAGTCCTGCAGTGCCTGATGCTTCTTAATTAAGTGCCAATCTTCCATAGATTGTTTGGAGAGCAGGACGTGGTAGGAGTGTACTTGTTTATCGTTTTTTTTTCAAAACTGTAATCACATGTTAAAGCTTAAGCTACAGATTCGCTGTGTTCATGTCCACTAGACATGTATTGCTTGAAGAAGTGTCCAAGTGTTCACTCTACCTTATAACTGAAGAAACTGTCAGTGCCTGTGTAAGAGAATAGTGAACAAAAAAACTGCACTCCCAGCGTGTCCCCTCCTGATTTTGTTTCACATCCCTCACCTTGACGGAGATGGATCCCGATTCGCACCAGCTGCTATTTCACATTGTTTGTTTGTAGCCCAGTGTGTGGAGGAAACGGTTCCTTGCTGCATTGTGAATTTGGCACCGCGGGACACTGAAGGAGTCCCGCTTTCTTGGTTTCCGTTAATTACGGATCACCTGCCACTTGTAAATTACTGCCTCTCACTTGGATGCAGACGGAGAAAAGAAGCACTACCCAGTCATGTCAGATGCAAACTCATGTTGTTGCTGGCAACTGAGCTCCATACCATGGACGCTCCATCAGCGCATTGTGTATTCACCAAGCATTCAGGCGAACATGTGATTGAAGCGCATGTATCGGTGGAGAAGATTAGTGTTGAGATTTTGAACTGATGACGCGCAAATCCTACTTCACCCCGACAGTGTTGAACCTTCTGCCATCCGCACCGTTCTGAGGTTGGGAAGACTTGGTTTTCTTTGTCTTTGTGAAGGGTTGTTCCGTGCAACCATGAGTTTGGAGCGAGCATCAATACCAAACAGTCTCAAGCTGACTTTTGACATTCCGTTTCAACCAGTGTTTGGAGCGAGTGACTTTGGACACACAGCATTCCGGGACCTAACATTTGGCCTTAGGTTCAACCAGACCTTTCGGGGTCATACACCTTGCGACCCTTTTACCTCTGGGTGGATTAGTTTTTGGACCCTTACATGCCCACATACCCCCATACATCCCCATGCATACACATACATACACACACATATACAATCATATGCATATTGGTTTATCCTGCTTGTCAGAAGGGACGTCTTCATTCACATCAAGCCGGTCTGGAGCACTGGGACGCTTGGGAGAGATGGAAGGGTAACCATTCTTGGAATATGAATATATGTTATATTTATATGTACACATGTGGATAACAAAATAGACAATAAATTTTAAGGATCAGAACTGATTGCTTGGAAAGGACGCTTATCTATTTAGGACACCTTTTTTCCTCCCGTCCTTCCTCTCCTTGGTTTCTAAACAAAAAATGGCTCAAGCGCACCTGCCACAAAATCTACAAGTATTGCCTCTCCAAAATCCAGACGACTACAACCCAGCATATTTTACATAGTGGCTAGAAACCATCGTTTCTGACAGTCGGAAAGCACACTTTAGGACTTAGGACACTTCATTTTTAATCTAAAATCCATCCATTAGAAACGACACCTAAAAACACTTAAAAAGCATTCTTATATAATTAAGATATTCTACAAGTAGTATGACCTGCAGTTTTGTAATGGATGGTAGTAAGCAAACGATGGACGAAGAAGTTTATGCTGCAGGAACTTCACGCTCCAGCAGTGCCTCCGTTCAAAAAATATGTCACAAATCAGGAAGAACTCAAAACACCCTACAAGTGTCTCCCGACTGCGGACACACCATTTCAAGCAAATCAAATTTATCAAAACACCATCAAACCAAACTTTGTATCAGGATCAGACGCCATTGACACCAAACGCCAAACCTTCTCATTAATGAACATTTTTAATGAGAATGTTTTTATGTTGAAATCAAACCCCAGTTCCAAAAAAATCCAGCAGGCAACCCTTGCCCAGGAACTACTTTAAAAAATGCCACCTTAACAGGTAAGGAGTAATGTCAGAGGATACAAGGTGGCAAGACCGGTTTAACGTTGATAGCCAATTCCACTCACCAACACCTCAACATACCTCAACCACCTCATCCTCAACCCTCAGATTCAACTCAAAAAGTACTTAAAGAAACGCAAGTCAATAATGATATATATATATATATATATAATATACTAATTATAATGGAACGCTCCATGTATTTTCTAAAATGGTTGTTGGGCTGTTTCGCCAAGAAACCCTTGACATTTACTATATTGATTGTCGGGTCTTGCTCTTTCGCTTTCTTGAGTGTTTCATTGAATGAACCAAACGCACTTTCTAGATCATAGTATACATTGCTTATAGTCTCGTCTTTTGTTATACTTCTTGCCATATATTTTAGCATTAGATTTAAAATTGCCGATCCAGTGAAAAAAACTAACTAAAAGAAATAGAGACTTATGATAGTGAGAGATGGATAAAATCAAAGAACCACCCGTCGGCATACAAGCAACCATTTTGTCTTTTCTAATGGGAGACCCCGTGATGATGAGAATAAAAGGTATGACACGATTTAGAAAGGCAGCGAGCCGTTTCAAGAAATTGGTTCAGTGGTATGGAAGGTTGGGGACACTTCCGCTTTATGAGTATCACAAATGTACAAAGTTGAGCACAATAATTGAATGGGAAAAGAACAGATTTATATTGAAATATGGTGGTGATGATGATGATGATGACACTGATTAATGTTGGCTACTGATTAGCGTGCCCCCCCGCCTCAACAATTTTGGGCTACTCAATAACTCGCCATTTTCTCCCCCCTCAACAGTTTTTAGGATAGTCAACGTAAGTAGGATTTCAATTGACATCAATCTACTTTCAATATATAGGTTTTCCTGTTTTATAAGGGTATTTTTTTTTGATAAGGTTTAATAAGGCATATAATTATTTGAGAAACCTTGCATTTTCAAGGCTTTAACATGGATATGGCTTTCTAAAGAAAATGGACCAGCTTTACCAAAGAAAGGCGTATAAAGAGTGATAAAGTTTCTCTTGAAAAAAATGGATCTGAGAAATAATTTCCACAATAGAGCCCCACCCCCACCATCCACAAGATACTCAATTATTTTGGATTGTTTTTTCCACAGTAGAGGTCCATCACACTAATCGGTATACTACATTATGTAGGGAGAGATAGGAACAGGGTTGTTGTAAGGGATGGCAAAGAAATAGAAACAGCAAGTGAAACAGAAAACTTAAATAAAACAATACTTAAAGAAAACAAAATCTTTTAATAGTAAGTAAGAGAGTAAGATGACTAAATTTAACTGTGGATGTCGTACTTATCAACTTGAACAATGGTGATTTCAAAAACCGTCTTGGAACTACTTGCTCAAGACCTTCGTGAATGTTTGTGGGAGGTGCTCCAAGAAACAAATGAAATTCCAATATATATGGAAAACAAATCTATGGAGATGGAAAAGCAACGAATGGACATGTTTATGAACTATGAAGAGGAGGAATACAACTTTTACGAAGAATGTATACAACAATTCAGACAAATGACGAAGAGATTGAAAGACATTTTGGTCTTGAAAGAGTGAGAAAAGTAATGGAAGGCTTTGACAGAGAACACAGTATAGACAAAATCAAAGGATGATACAAGAGATAAAAGATGATGACAATGAAAGTGATGGAAATGAAAATATGCACGACCCTTATGACATATGGTCGCCAAGGACAAGAGAGAAATACGACGAATGGAATGAAGAGCAGCACCAAGCATTTCTAAAAGAGAAAAACCAACCTGAACCCGAAAACTGAAAGAGACACAAGGGTTACTTAAAGAAAAAATACCTATATATAGTAAGAGAAAATGAGTAGAGCAAAATTTGAGGTTATAGATACAGGGAATATTGGTATATTATATATGCTGACTTTGGTATATAGTGAAAGCGAAGATGATGATTGGGAAAGAAAACAGCTGTAAAGTGTCATCCTATGCCTTCACCTGATGATGAAGGGGACAAGTTTTGGAAGACAGCAATTCATAGGATGAAAGAAGCAGAGGAGTAAATGGTATGATAATATATTCGTTCGTAAGAATTGACACTATGAGAGCAATGTATGAACACATTACCAATAAAACAGTTATAGTTGATTGTGGCAGGGAACTCAACCCTGATGGTGAATTCAAAGCAATGGCTATATAGGCTATAAACCTAACTCTTTTGTCAATAGCAATGGATGAAATGAATGATACAAACAAGCCGTGCTTAACACAAATAAGAGTGATTGAGCACTGGTGGGATGGAATAGGAAACTGGAAAGCATAAATGATTAACTCATAATATCTTAACAAAATATATTATGAAGTAACCACCCGCCCAAGCACAAACATAAAACCCTAACAGCAACAACAATTACCCCCCCTCATCTGAACCAAACATCGACACATCATTTTAGCGCCAGAATCACCCCTAAAACGCCACCTGAAGAATCATCAAAACCGAGGAAGAAACATTGAACCCCAACACTGTTGGATCCAACGATTGATTTTCAATTGACCATGTTGGAACAATGTATAAAGTGGATCATAAATCGTGGGATTGTCACTTAATGTTCACTGGTTTCACTTGTCGGATTAGCAATCTTTTGGACATGCAAACATTTGGTAATAGAAATTCCAGATAGAAGGTAAATTAATGAAACAAATAAATGGGTAATCCAAATATCAGTGGGTATTGCAGTGAAGGTAAATTCATGAAATTCCCGTGTGTCCACGTGGGAATTCACCAAGGCTACGGATAGAGTAGTTGTCCTGGCTCACTAGCAACGGCCGACCGCGGTAATGTGCACCATGGCGAGCCTCGTGAATCATCAAAAAGATGGTAACTAAAATCGTTCATGACTCATTGAGGTACTCATTTTAGTTATCATTTTTTGGTTCCTTTTTCATTAGTCAAAAATGGTAACTAATCATTAAGGTGAACCTTCTGGTAATGACTAACAGCAAGATTTTTTCAGTTCACCCCGTGAATTCCACCACAGCGCTGCCAAGGTCAGCGGTTTCTTTGATCTTCAGCTCTTCTCCTGGGTGCCTTAACAGCTTGCACCACGGGAATGGGTTCACCTTATGGCTTGGTGGTGTAGGGTCCATGTTTGCCCTCTGATTTCGGGAAAATGATGACAAAGCAGAGGATTTTGGAACATCCCTAGTTGGCTGTGTTGATGTTAACAGATGTTAACATATGTTAGGCCATTTGCAGTCAAAAAACTTGGAGACACTCAACATGAACCCGGGCATCCCAAACTTTTCAAGCCCAGCTGGTGGATCTTTGTCCAACCGTTTATGGGATGATCTCGAATTCATCGACTATCGTTGAAGGGGGCCTGAAACGCTGATAAGATATGATACCACTAGACTATGTCATGTGGTGCCAGAATATCTTCGTTTTTCACAGCAACACAATAATATATATATAAATATATACACACATAGCAACGAGAGTCCCTGACATGTTGCAGTACAAACGGTTGCTTGAAACCTGAGTCAACATTCAGAATCCTGATGACTTTACTTTTACGAAATGAAAGGGGAAAACAGTGAAACCCACACCACAAAGTTACCGTTTGGTCATCAAATATGGTTTGCTGGAAAATCTTCCCTGGTTGGTGGTTTGGAACATTTTTTATTTTCCATTCAGTTGGGAAGAATCATCCCAACTGACGTTCATATTTTTCAGATGGCTAGTTATACCACCAAGCAGTTCCATTTTGTATGATTTTCCCAGCCAGAAGCCTTCATGTATGTACTGGATGTTCCCATGATTTTCCCATGATTTTCCCATGTCCTCCAGGGAAAGTCCTGTCGGCGCAGGTCATGAGCCAACTGGATGCGGGAAGTGGGGCCCTGAGAGTGAGGCGCTGGAGGATTCAAGGAAAACACTGCATTTACATGCATTTACCATCCTGTAGACATACAAAAAGATGTGGAAAACCATGGAAACCCATCATAGATTCGTAGAGCATGTTCTGAACGTAACCCTGGGATTTCCACACTTTCTTGTATGGTTTACCCCACGGGAATCCCCTGTGATTATGGAGTTGGGGCACGGCCGACCTGCATTTGCTATGTGACCACCCAAAAAGGGTAAATAATGGTGTAACCAGTTTTGTTTCTTTTCATGTAGGGTGCTGGCAGATGCCTATACATGTTCAAGAGCAATTTCATGATCATCAAGGACTTTGCCAAGAATGCTTGAATTTGACAATAGTTATTTGCGTGTGCTGCTTTTGAATCTAATGGTGTGCACATGTTTGAGAGTATCGTCATTCTTGACCGACACAGATTGGCCCAAAATGAAGCATAGGAACAACTTTTACCAATCATGCGAACAGTTGGTAGGTGAATGCCCAGCCTTCACAAAAGGCAATGACAGCGAATGACTTGCCTTGCCACCAACCAATGCAGAAGATTTTTACCAACAATGAGCAAGAGCCAGTATACTTAGCTATATGTCCCAAGTGACCTAAGTCCCACTTGTATCACCTAAGTAACAAGCTATAGATACCTTAGCTTGTGTTTGGATGGTATTTGTTCCTTTCAGGACTTCCATAATTTTCCCCCCAATCATTGGAATACCCAGTGGTTTGTGGGAACAATACCAATTCTCCATGCACACCTGTATCTATATATATATATGTATGTATTTTCATAGAAATGCACATAATTGTATATGGACATAATGTTTAGATTTCTTATAGATGCATCACAAATATGTATTAGTCGTCAGTTCTCAAGTTGTGCACGTTCATCCCTTGGACCTCGACGGCTGTGAATGACGGCCGGTCGCTGGCCACGTTTGGCCCTGCTGTGCTTGCTGGGCCCGCTGAACCTGGGCAGCCGGCTGGCCTTTCGAGCTCGCCTTCCTCAAGGCCGGGGGCTGTTTCTTGGGATCGGGATCTAGGGCTTTCAATGGGTACCCTCCGGTAAACATACCAAAAACCATGGAAAGATCCACCATTTTCTAGCTGGGTAAAGCACCATTTTTACTGGGAAAATCAACATTTACGTAATGGAAAGATCCACCATTTTCTAGCTGGGTAATTCCACTATCTCGACTGGGCCATGTTCATAGGTCAAACCGTGGGATTTTTGGAAATTCATCAGATGTCTCTCGGGAATTGATGTTACATTCAAGGGCTTGGTTTTGTTGGGAAATTTTTAACTGGTTTCCGGTGAAGATGGTTTTTAATATGGTTAAATATAGTTTAAATGTTTTTTTGTTGGGAAAACCATATTTAATGGGAAAATCGGTTTCCGGTGAAGATTTTCCCTTAAACTTAAACCAATCCATTGATACATGTTGCATTGTCCGCAGCTATGTTTAAACTAGGTTTGCTTATGAAACCCATGAAACCCCTATTTCAAAGAATTAGGAATTGTCTCAAAATAGGATACCCCAAAACTGAATGCTTTATGTTACAATGGTCATGTGGTAAGCACACCAATACATGTAATGTGGTAAACCATGGTACACCCAATAATACTACATTCTCAATAGTGCCATAAATGGGTTCGATTCAAATCATCCCTTAAATGATGGGTTTACTACTGGCATTATGAGATGAGTAACTATCAAAATCCGCAGTGGCTCCCCCAGTTCCAAGTTGGTTTATGTTCACCCATCCAACTGTAGATATACTACATATCCATCATGAATCTAATCTTGCGCTGCCCCAGTTTGCGCCTTCTTAGGCAACCATCAAATGGTGTGCGTAACTGACAACAACTACCCAGTAGTGGACTTGTAACCAGGAAAAAATGGCATGGCTCCGACCATACAAGAGCAACTTACCCCCACTGTACGACCAGGCTTTTGATTGTTCCTGGGTACACAGTGAATTTCCAACCACAGATGTTGGATTCCTGTCTTCAGTAGACATGATCCTGCAGGATTGCTTGGTCATCTTGGTCCAATGGGAAATGTGATGATAAACTCTGAGATGTTCGTTGGCCCTATTTTCAGACAAACCCATTTGGTACAGTTATGGCCATTTACCAGTTATAACTGGTTATAAATGGGATTATACATTCTATAAATGGGAGTATAAGTACTTATAACTTATTTCAAACCTTAGTCTCTTAAATTTGGATTCCTGTTGATTTCATATGTCCAGGGAAAGAACTATGGAAAGAACTATGTAGCAATCCATGGAAATAAGGGGTGTTTCCACTAAAAATGCCACCCAATGAAGAAACCCACCACTTTGAAAGAGAAACCCACCACTTTGAAAGGGAAACGCATTGCTCCAAGTTCTTGGACCAAAAACCTTTCAACATCAAGTTAGATGTTACATACAAATTTCGTATTTTAAAATATTGGTCCGTAAGTTGGAAAGGAAAACAGTATACAACAATATACAACATCTGTGTAATTCGGGGCCCCATATTTCTTCAAAAAGGAGAACACCAAAGAATGCAT
>Ga0126342_10007889_pt1 | contig 19034 bp, 20 predicted proteins | sample Cyp1metagenome_FD_92528 | JGI IMG/M metagenome (GOLD analysis project Ga0126342, IMG submission 92528) | Coral microbial communities from Lord Howe Island, Old Settlement Bay, Australia - Cyphastrea 1 metagenome | ecosystem: Host-associated > Invertebrates > Cnidaria > Coral ... | reverse complement strand
TATATATATATATATGTTTATGATTGTTTTTTGTAAAGTTTTGATCATCTCTTGGAGCTCGTTTTCCGATCTCCAAGCTCGACAGGTTTTGGAGTCGCCTTGACACAAGACTTGGAGAAAATGATCCGAACGCACGAGTGACTCAGCAGCACTTAGCTAAGACTTAGCTTTGTCGAAGATCATCATGTTGAGTGACACTCTGTGTTTCACTCATCTTGTGTCAATCTTGTGTCACTTCTGTTGATGCCTGGCGAGTCTAGTGATGTTTTTGAGCAAAAGCTGCTTCGAATGTTCCGGAGATCGGGTGAAACAGTGAAGCTTGCCCCCTGACCGTCAAGAACTGTGCAAACCGGGCGAAGTGAGTCACTATGTGAAACAAATATAAACAAATGGGGTGGGTCCAATGTCCAAAAATGGCTCCAAGAATGGTGTCCCATATGGTCCCATATGGTCCCATGTTCAGTTCCATATAAGATGTGAGCGAATGTGATGTTCCTCAGGGGCGACAGCTCAGTGCGATTTCAAGACTTTGCACGTGTACTTCTCCGTCAGGACTCAGAACAACAATGTCAATGACTATTGGGAACTAGTGTGTAACTGGTTAGTAGAGCTATTGAGCAATACCAAACTACAACTCAGAACATCAGTTCCCAATAGTTCCCATATGAGTGTGAATGCTAAGAGTTTGGCGGCAAACATTCTAAGATTTACGGATATTTACCAAATAACTGTGTGTTCCAATGCGGTCCATCACATGTGGCATCATACGGCACCTGCGGTGCCAATGTCAGATCCAGACTGCAAATCTAAAGCTCATACCATCAAGGCATATCAAGGCCTACACCACTTCAAATGTCTTTGGAAAATCTGTGTCCTTGTCATTCCTTGTCATGGGAAAGCTGTGCCTAGCTGTTCGTGATAGACACTTTGTGACAGAGAATCAGATGAATCAGTACCTTTCCCAGCGAGTTGAGTGCTGTTGATTCTTTCCATTCACGAAAATTTTGAGGACAAGACATCGGGTGCGTTGGGTGCCCAGTGGCCCAGTGGCACAGCCGGCAGAACCTGATAACCAGTGAGAACTCATTTGGTCACAGGACGGAGAGGCCAACAGAAGCTGAAGCAAATCGAAGCAACAAGTCTTTAAAAAATGACTGAAACCCCTTGATTTTGACAAAGTGTGAGTACAGTTCGGAACAGAAAGGTTTTCTCTTCACAGTTTCCATTTCTTCGTGTTCTTCTTGTCATATGTTTTCATCTTTGTTTGCTAATTCCTTGAAATTCCTTGGACTTGGTGACTGACGCGACCGTTGACCTCACCATTTGTTCGTGACCGTGACTTCATGTGACTGGTTAAACCTGAAGTCACTTCTCTTAGTGTTTCTCCTAGTGTTTCTTCATAATTCTTCATATTCTCTTCATGTCTCTTCGTTTCATCATTTTGAAGAGGTCCGGCTCCGTGACGCCCAGCGGCTATCGGAGTTCCGTGGCTTTGAAATGCGACAAGAACACACAAAAACCAGAAACGACGAAACGACGTGAAACGACACCGGGAGAAACTGAATCATTAATGATGTGACAGATATGACATGTGCAATGACTCAGAGATGTGTCCATCATTTTTTGGTCAACTATGTTATCTCTATGCAATTTGTTGCAATCCACTGCAAGAAATGTTTGGTCTGTCTCTTTGTCTCATCTTTCGGCACTGTGTTCGGTGACGAGAGGGATGCAGTCTGACTAAGATGGTACTTCAGTTCAAAGAAGATCAGTGAAAGCATGTGAAAGCACTCTGGGACCCGAACACCGAGTGCGGCGATATTCCTACTGCCATCTACTGCCCATTTTCCCAATCGTGACACCCTCCAGCATGGTTCGCAATGTTCACAAGATCTAAGCTGCCATGGTGCACATGGCTCTCTTTAAGCATAATGGCCGCCTGTACAAGCTCACTTTTGTGTTTCCACCTGCTGCCGAACATCTTTCCACAAGGGTTCTATTCTAAACCACTTGAAGTTTTCAAAAAACAAAAGTCTTGTCACATGCGCTTGACCGCATTAAGGTGCAACACCCCGGAGCGATGCGATGTTTGCTAGAAGTAAGGGGCTCAGTCCGGAGAAGCAAGATGCAAGACGCAGCGCGATTCTTAAAACTCGGGCATTTTTTTTGACTAAACTGAAGTGTAATATGTCTAAGTTCTATATGTGAAAAATTGATTTCTATTGCGTGGTTCGTATTGTTTCGTTGTCGCCCTTGGAAGCGGAGTAGGCGGCGGCAGTTCAGTGCGGAGTTCTTTGCCATTTGGTCAATGGGATGACCTCCCTGAGTCTTCAGCCCAGAATCCGAAGATCCAAAGTCCCTCTGTCGGTTTTAAGTCTGACTTTGCGGAAGCACTGACCACTCAAGTACTCAAGTCACCAAGCTTAAAAGATGTCTTTTCTGTGACTGAATTGCCAGAGAGAACACGAGCTTCTTTCAATTTTTTTCATGGTTTGGTTTATTTTCTGGGTTAAAAAGGGGCTGCACATGCGATGAGAGCGAGGCCCCAGCCATCGCAACGGCCTTCCATCGTGCCGGCTTGAACCTCAATCTCTCAACTGATGCTACAATCGAGCTGCGAATATTTGGATATATTTGAATATATCGGAAAGCCTATACCGGAGATATTGAGATATTAAGGTTGTATTTGGAGCTTGCTACAAGGTTGTTTTCATTCCCAAGGTTGCGCCTCCCTATGCTACACAGGAGGCCTGTGGCTTGCGTAATGCGTTGCTGAGACACAACACAAATCTGGGTTTGGAAGCATTGGTATGCTTGGTATACGACTCCACGAGACCTGTAGCAGCTGGAAGCAAACCAGCTTCCAGAGAGTGGAACTAATGATGTGTGATATGCTATGATAATCATTGATAATCTACGATGGGTTATGTTGCCATGGGCAACAGGCAGATGAAGAGAAGTAAAACACCGGATGAAATACCACCACACATATGACAGTATCAGATAGACCTGGCAATGACAATGAAAAATACATAGAAATACTACGAATTCATATAAATTCATGTATTCATGTAAATTCAATGTATTCGTCAATGACGTGACGTCCGTCGGTCCGTGCCCAGGCCGAGTCGGAGCTGCGGCGACCACCCGTTGCGTCGGCGTCGCGAGCACAAGGCCCTCGGATCGGATCGGCGCAAGGATCGTCTCCCGATTTTTTCTCGACATTTTCCATCCTTTTCTCCCCGTTTTCTCCCCGTTTTCTCCCCGTTTTCCTGTGCTCTTCGTGTTTTCTGAGGGAAAGGTTGGAAAAGCAGAATTGGATTTGGTAATTGAGGTGGTGGCTAGAAATTCTGTGCTCTTGTTTTCCCATTTGATTCCTTCATGGTGTTTTATTTTTGTTTCCGATCGAGCATTCAAAAGCTGCCTGTTCAAGTCGTACAGTCTTGCTTGAAAGTGAAGGGGGAGGTCCGCAGTTCAAGCTGCTCGTTTGATTTTGATCATGTTGGTATATTCTGGTTTATGTTGGTCACGTTGCCTTCCATTTGATTTTTTGATGGTAACTCATGTGCCAGTGTCTCAAGATTGTCTCAAGCGTCTCCAGGCCACCACGGAGATATCCTGGGCTGGAACCAAGCACCTCTGCGGGAGGAGTTTTTTTGAGACTCAACGTTGAGTCAACATTGAGTCAACATTGAATCAACATTGAGTCGCCATAGGAGCAGAAGGGCCCCACAGGACGCCGACACGTCACTGCGAGTTCAGGTCGCGTGTCGGGGCGTGCCCCAGCACAAGTCGGGCATAGTCGGACGTGACAAATGTGACAAGTGTGACAAATGTGACAAGGAAACCTGTCAAAACCATTTGGACTTGTGCTCGTTTGGACTCATTTGATCAGAAAATCAGATTCGACCAGATGCCTTCCCATGACACAAGTTCTTCACAGCTTCAATGCTGCTTCATGCCTTTCTTTCCTCTTCAGCCATGAGAGGATTCAATTTGTTTTGATGGTTGCACTGGTTGCACTGGTTGCACTGGTTGCACTGGTTCCGTTCCAGGCCAAAGCTTCCTCCAGTGGCCAGCAGAATCTCAGGACCCGGACTCCGATATCACCTGCTCCGGAACCCAATGGTTTATATATGTTTATATGGTTGGTTTAATGCTATAAGATGGATTAAGATGGAGTATGGTTGGTATGTCAATGGTGAGATTCAAAGAACACTTTGACATGATTGGCCAGTGGCTTCCTCGTGTCCGGACCTTCTTGTGTGCCCAGCGTTCGCAGATTCTTCAAGACGGTTTCTTTGAAAAAATGGCTTGAATATGCTTGAATAGTTTTAATGTGTTTTATTTACTCTATAGTTTTTTTTTCACCATATCTCGCAAACTACTAGTAGCAGACTTTTTACCTTTTGCTTACTCTGTCGCAAGTGGCCATCTTTGCACATGTCGGCAACAAAGGGTGGAAAGTATGGCTCTTTTCTGGCGCCCGCTGACTTGCCAACCCCACAGACACACGTCTTCTGCTGGCTTGAGCTTTTCAGCAATCCCCGAGCTGGTTGTACTATATAGTCAACATGAAGATTGGGAAGGAGCATATACAAGGCATCCTCCTAGGTCCTATAAAATCTATAAAATCAGTTTGTTCTGTACACTCTGTACACACCAAAACACAGAACATGACAGAACATGACAGTCTAGGGATGCCATTTTTGTGAGGACGAGGAACAGCGTCCTGGGAGGCCTTCTCTTGCCTTGTGTCCTGTGTACAGTATCCTAATGCTGATAGATTCATAAATGCTCATGGTTTCCACAGTAGTTTGGATATGTTTGGATTGCCTGAAGCAATTCTCAGACTAAGATTACTAGTCGGTGAGATATTCTTACCTTCCATTGGGTCATCAATGTTGATATCACATCAATGTTGATATCAATGTCGCATCGCTGTTGGTATCGGGTTTCAGGCGTCTCTATGGGCAAGCTGCTTCAGCATCCGAATCTGCGCCCTATGGCAGATCCAGCGACGTGAGTCCGGGCCTGACCCGGGATCTGATGAAAGAATCTTGATAAAGATCTAAACATATCTAAACAAAGTTTGTCAGACTGAGATTCTTTATGAAATTCATCAGAAAAAGAAAATGATCCACAATGATCCATGAATCATCATGAATCCAATGAACGTTTCATGATAAAGGCTCAAAAGGATCACCTGAGCTGTGACAAGAATTCGGAGATCGGACATATTCGGAGTAGGCTTCCACGATCCACGTTGTCTTGGGACAGCAACAGCACCGACGTGCGAGGTCAACATGTTTGTGATCCTCGAATGCCGGCGGCCCCGTTTGGCTTGGGCCTTGGCCAAAGTGTTTGGGTCGCACAGAACCGCAGAGGTCCTTGGGGTTAATACGTAGACTATGGGTTCCTGGTTTCCTCATGGTTCCGCCATGTTTCCACTGTGGTCTTTCAATGTCTTTCACCTGATCCGCAGCTATTCCCTTGTGACTCATGGCAGGCACAGATCAAGACCTTCGCCTAAGACGTCCAGAGGATGCAGGCGCACCATCTCGAGTCAAGTCAAGTAGTCGCGTCGCAGAATCACAGAACCCTTCACAAAAACCTGTCTGGCAAAGTCTAGACAGACTATCTGAGAATGACACAAAGTTCCTATATTGCGCGTTGACATTGTTTTTCTTCGTCTTATCTATGAGTATGACGACGAATGTTTCCTATTTGCGTTTCCAATGTGCTGTATGGGCTATACAATACAGCCATGAAAGTCTTCGCGCGTTTGGCGCATTGAAGTTGCTTTGTTACATCGTGCAAAGTTACACGGTTTTGCATCTCTTCATGTCCTCTTGAGTGTCATATGATATCACAAAATGTCACAAGATGTCACTCGACGATGTCACAAGACGTCAAAAGATGTCACACAAACAAAACACACTCAGACGTCTTTGACATTTTTTACATTGTTTTTTTGAGTGTTTGGCTGTTTGGCATTGGAATTTTAACATCTGGTTTTCTGATGTTTTTGCACTTCGTACCTTAATTTTGGCAAGTTGAAAAGAACTGCAAGTAACATGTAACAAACTTTGTAAAAATTCTGCTAAAGTATCAGAAAACCAGAACTTTACCAAAAATCAGAAACTTTTAACAATTTTAACATGTAGCAAGTTTTTTTGGTAAAAGTTTGAAAAAAAAATCAGAAAGTTCTGCCTTGACGAATCGCTCTTGTCGCAAGGTACGGACGAGTACCGAGCAGCTCTTGGAGGCAGCGGCTGGTCACGTATTGGTCACGGCTTAGGATACGATACGTGACGACACGTGCGGTGACGTGTGGCTTTAGGTTTACACAAGTTGAGATAAGTTGAGTTTTTTTGTTCTTGGAATTTCGTGTATCTCAATTCATATTCTATATATTTCTATATGATTTAATATTATACAGCAGTCGTTCCATACACATCATCACATACAATCCATTTAGATCCATTTAGATCCATTTAGATCCATTTAGTACGCAAGATAGACTAAGATAGACTAAGATAGACAATATGATAAAAAAACCTTACTCACTTGCGACAGCCGGCACCCGAAGGTGGGAAATGTGGGGCGGTTGCCATGTGGGGTTTGTGGAGGCACTGTTGAGGTCATGTTCGAAACAGGGCCGTGTGAAACACGGCCTTCACACCTGGCGACGGGTTCAACTCGTCATTCTCGTCGTTCTCGTCGTTCCTTTGGGGTGAGAACCTAGAGACCTTGTGCCGTGTCGAGCCGAGCCCAAGGTGGACGTTGGGGCGGGCAATGTATGGCAATGTTGGGGCTATTCGGAGCGACGGGGCTATGTTGGGACATAGTTGGGACATAGTTGGGACATCTTGGCATGCTGAGCCATGTGGGGGCCAGGTCGGGCCATGTGTGTGTGGACGCTATATTGGAGCATGTTGGGGCCAAGTTGGGGTCATGTTGGGCCATGTGGAAGCTGTGTTGGGGCTATTTGGGGTCAAAGGTGAGCCAAGCTGGAGTTTTCTGAGACCATGTTGCATAATTGCGTTACTGCACAGGAAAAAAAACATTTGCTGTGCTACTATTTGCTGCATTGATTACAGTGGAGTAGGGATGGAAAAGAAGACTTTGACAATTGAAAACTGAGTAAAACTGGAGGTTTCAGAAGATAATGACAAGAACCGAGTTGGAATAAAACGATGGTACAGTTGTTTATGATGGTTTTGTATTACATTGTCAGTTGAAGCTGGTTGCAAAGATCGGCATGTTCTGAATCAAAACGTGCTGTTCATCGCATTCCAGTGGGTTTCAGAGGCCTCATGGGCCTGGTGTTTTGGATAGTTGGACTCGTGACACGTTTGGCAGGCCTTCGGAGGTGACGGCATGAGAGGATCCAACTGAGGATCAAAGTGAGAAGAACAATGAAGAACTGTGATAATCGTAATACAATTATCTTCAATTATGTTCAATTTCAGTTGACAACTGGACAGATTCAGGGGTGCAGGATCAGAAGTGACACGGCGTGTGCTCTTTGCACAGGTCATGCATTAAACATAGATGCATAGTGCAAATGGGAGATATTTCTGATTGAATCCGTCAAGTGATGCCGATGCCGAAAATTTGATCCTCAAAAAATTCACAAGTTTCGAGCTATGCTTGAAAGCTTGATGCGTTAATTAATCGCAGACTCCTGGCCCACCTGGCTAATGCCAGGGGCGCTGGACCGGGGCAGAAACCGCCAAAAGACACACTGACACACCACGTGACGCACCACATGACGCCTCGTCGCGTCTTGCCAACGTCTCACCTCACCTAGGCATAGGTGATGCAAGGTGTGGCAAGGTGTGGCAAGGTGTGTGCCCTGGTGAGGTGTCCTATGTTCTTCGCCTCATGGTTCTCTACGGCATCCACATGACTAGGATGAAACGAAAAATGTACAGATGTTGCCCGATTCAGAACCCAACCCCGTGAGGTTCTTAAGAGAAAGGGTTGAAACTGCATTTTTTTTCCATCTGCAGTCTCCTTGGTCAGATCATGTCAAGCGCAAGACCATCACGAAGCGAAATTTTTGATGCACCACATTCCCACGGCATTTGGCCATGGAACCACATAGAACAGCATACTGCCTGAGCAGAGCATCCGTTACATCTAAGGTGCACCAATGAGTTTTAATGAATGTTCTTCGCAGATTGGACCTCGACTTCATTCTGCTGACTGAAGATACAGAGGACTTGATTCCGCTTCATTGATCTGGAAAGATCTGGCAAGTTTCAAACAACTTCCAGAGAAATTTCCAGAACTTCTCAGTGTGCTGTCGCCTGCGGTGCCTGCGGTGTCGCCATGGGGAAGAAAGCCTCTGTGGGGAAGCGGCCTCGTGGGGCGAAGACTGGTGCAGCCAATCGCGGCAACCGAGCCGGACAAGGAGCTCTGAGACCAGGTTCCGACACGTCAAGTGACATGTGAGATTGCGTGAGATTGTCGGATTTATATATTGTTATATTCAATTTTATTCAGATAGTCTTGCGTAGATTACTATGTGCAAATATTTGCACTATTTGATTGTACGTATGTCTATATTATATATTTGTATAGTCTGCATCTACCGTATACAATGTATATACATTAATGTAGATGAAATCACGTGATTGTAACCTTCGGCAGTCTACACAGTCTACACATGTCTACACAGTGAAATGTTCTTCCACAGGTTCTGCTTTGAAGCACTCCAATGCTTCCTCCAAGCCTGGTCGAACCACACCCAAGGGTGACACCCGGGTGACCAAAGCGGGCTCCCACATGCGGTCGGAAAGTTGCTCGGATGGTTTTGTAGACGACAAGGCAATAAAGGGAAGACACATCAGAAAATCATAGAAAATCCAGAAAGTCTACAATTCATGATGATATTATATGATATTAATATATATTAATATATTCATGAAAGAAATTAGATTCAACTAATCACCTTTTGGAGTTCGGTGGGTTTAAAAATGTTTAAACCTACATCCACATGTTTGTGCCACCAAGTCTCGCCTGCCTGTGTGCATCTGCCAAGGTACCATCAAAAGGCTTCAGATGTACAACAAGAAGCCAGATCGTCGAAGGATGAAAGAGCAGTCGCTGAAACCCGTTCGAATCCAGCCGGATCGAAGGTGGTTTGGAAACACGCGCGTCATCGCTCAAGAGAAGATGCAGCAATTCCGAGATCCTCGGAGGGCAAACTGTTGGCTCAAAAAGTGGAAAAGAAATGAAGAAATGAAGAGAAGTAGAATGAAGTAGAATGAAGATGAATGAAGGTTATGAGAACGGTTGTAGAGAACGGTTAGGAGAACCTTAGATCCACACTTCAGGTTCCGACATCAAGGGAGCTGAAGTTCGGAGCAGCTTAAGATTTATGAGCTGAACAGATTTTATGATTTTTTATCGTTTGTGGATCACTATGGACCACTCAAATTCAGCTAATGACAGCATATGACAGCTATGTTTTTCGCAAGGGCCCTGTCCTTTCTTCTTTCTCGTGAATTCATGTGAATTCTCTACTTGGATTCTGATGATTCAACATTCTTCCACCTTGCTCCGACCTAGGAGACGATTGCGAAAGGGGTCGAAGATCCTTTCTCGGTGGTGCTGAAAAGCTCCAAGTTGCCCATGTCGCTGTTGCGTCCAAAGCTGAGAAAGATCGTTGTTTCATGTTGTTTCCAGTGTCGAAGGAAAGAATTTACAATTGATTTACAATTGATTTACAATTAATTCACGAAAAAATACGACTTATTCGTTGGTCAAATTGAGTCTTAAAACTCAAAGCATTGACTTTGCCGCAGTGAAGTTTGGACAGGGAAGAAATTGGGCAAATTCTGCAGATTCTGCGCTCAGGTGACACAGAATCAAAAGCCTCGAGGATGGACCTTCTGTCCGTATCCCCATATAAGGAGGTGGGAGTCGTGTTGCAATATGTTGCAATCACATTCATGTTCATTTGGTTTTTCTAAGTTTGCTGATTAGGGTCTCAGTTGGCCCTGGCTTTGTTTTTTTTTTCCCTTAACCCTACTTGAATTTCAGGTCTTCAGCAAAAAGCGACAGCAGAAGAGGGCCAAGATCGGCGCAAACGATTTGGAAGGTCTTTTGGAGGCATGGGTTCAATGTGCCAACTGACAGAGATGTCGACAGTGGGGGCAGCTCTCCAGACCATGTCGGAAATGCCCACGCATGATCTAAGCTTGTGTTCTCACCATTTCTCACCTACACATAGTAATTATAGAAATTGTTCCCTCATGCGGTTCATGTATGCATAGTTATGCAGTACAGTATAATGCATCAATGCAAAGGTCAAACTACGAACTTCACAGGTCTGTATCCGAGATCTGAAATTCTGAGACTGTGCTGCAATACAGTGCGAAAGCGCAGGCTGCAGACAAGGCAGCAGAGGGCTATGTGGGAAGTCAAGACAAATCTGCCTTGGTCGATGCATCCACTGGCCTTGAACGTCCAATGGAGGATTCAGCAGGTGCCAGAGATGAAAGTGGTTTCAAAGTCATAAAGTACAAAGATTGTGAAAGTTTGACAAAAAGAAGGAAAGCTCATTGCCAGGTCCTAGCAAGGTCACAGGAGCAGACAAGAAACTGGAAATAATTTGAAATAACTCAACGGTTTTTGGAATGCCATTCTGACGTGGGCGTTGTTTCCTGTCCCAAGAAATGTTTGGCATCGCCCTCTTGGTGCATGTTGAATCTGGAGATATCTGGAGGTTTTTTGGAGGTTTTTTCCAAATTCTGTTGTGGAACTTGCTGGAACTTGCTGGAACAAACGCTGGAGGTCACGCTGGTGAGGAGATTTTCAACAAGGGCACCTCGCGACGAATCTGGGGAGAGCTCTACAAGGCGTGATCCTCGTGGTCCAAGGGACTAGCTGAGGCCCTTGACATCCACCAAAGCGCACCAAAGAATGAGCTGATCATAGAAGGTATTTATATGTATTTATAACAAGAGTATTTTATTGTTTTAGACATTTTTAGAAGGTATTCAAGTTGCCCACAATACCCTTGTTATACCGTTCTGGACACATGCCGTTCTGATTTCACCTGTTTTGAGTGCCCTCACACAAGCTGCGCAAACTCTTCAACCGATCTTCCCAAGATGAGCAACACTGAGCAACGCTCTGCAACTATAACTATGTGGTTCTGTTTCAGCGTCCAAATGCGAGTTGTGTGCAGTGCAGATTGTCTTAGAATTGTCCTGGCTGTGTGCAGTGCAGTCCAGGTCGTGGATGCTTCTGACGTCTTAGTATTTGTGCTGGATGCCAGAGATCCCATGGGCACCCGGTGCCTACAGCTGGAACGTGGCTCGTCAGGGATAGCATCAAGCCTCGAAAAATGAAACGACATGATGGCTAAATAATATATAGAATTATATATATATCCACACTAAATACAATATGACAGCAAAATGACAGCAAAATGACAGCAACATGACAGCAAACACTGAGATTTTTCAGATGTGGGTAAAAGTCAGCTTGAAAGTTGATCAAGGCGTAAAGCTGGCAGGTTTTTTCACCCCTGGTCGTTTTTTGTGCGTTTTTCGTTCGAGGTGAGCTCCGGCGACGGCAGAAACACGTGGTCCTGTTGTTGAACAAGGTGGACCTGGTTCCGACCTGGGTCACCCGACGGTGGGTCCAAGAGCTTATGAAGGAGTTCCCCACGTTGGCGTTCCACGCATCCATCACCAATCCCTTTGGAAAGAACTCCTTGCTGAATCTGCTGCGCCAATTTGGCAACCTGCTGAAGGACACCGGGAACAACATTGTTTCCAACCTAGCAAGATGTCGCAACACATGTCGCAACAGGTTGCATCCTCCCTGTCTTTTCATCTCATGGCATTTCTTTTCAAGTGACGTCTTAATTTGATGTCATTTTGCCATTTTCCCTCTCCTTCTTGCAGTCCGACTACATGTATTGCAAATTCTTGAGGTCCTTGACCTCACTTTTTCTGTTTGGTTGCTATGTCGTTGGTTGTGTGCAAGGACAAGAAGCACGTGACCATTGGAATGGTCGGCTACCCCAATGTGGGCACCTTGGCAAATTTGGAACGGGAGAAACAAGATCCAGACGATCCACACTGTCTTGGGACAGCTTTGGTGCGCGGTTTCCATCAAGTCAAAGCTCAAATCTCACCACCAAATAGAAAAGCAAACGAGAACTCTGGTAGATCCAAAGTTGGCAAGGCATTTGAACACCGTTTTGGAATGTTTGGGGTTGGGGTCTTCCGCAAGGGTTTGGGAGGAGAGGTGGCGTTGGAAAGTAAACCCAAACCTTTCAATTTCCAGATTTGCTAAGCTAAACTGTCCCATGTTCAGTTTCAGTCCAGACATGACATGACATGACCACGGCCTGAAGACTACACCAAGTTCCTGTCTGTCTTGAGACAGTTTCCTTGAGAGTTCAATAAGCTATGATGACAGAAAGGATTGGGGATGTGATGATACATGGGCATGGTTCTGAAGATCCTTGCACATGAGTTTATGAATCATGTCATTGTCACGTCATAGTTATGTTGTCATGTTGCCGTTCTTAGGTAAGTCTTCAGTGATCAACACGTTGAAGAGGAAGACGGTCTGTAAAGCTGCCCCTGTGCCTGGAGAGACTCGGGTTTGGCAATACATCGCTCTCACGAGGACGCAGAGAGACGCAGAGAGACGCAGACTTTCACCAAAGCACCGAGCAACAAAAACATCACATGAGATATCATGATGAGATATCATGACATCAGGATAGCATACTACAGATTACAAGTAGAGTGGTGTATGGAACTTTATTGTATTCCTACATGAAATGAGAAAACGTGAAACTCTAAGTATCCTGCACCGAATGAGCTACATGTTGCGTGCATGTCAAGGTTGTTCTCGGAGTTGACAGGTTCTTTGAATCTATGCCCTTCTGGCTGTAGACTGTTGGATGCCAAAAAGGATCCCAATATCTCACAACATTCATTACCATAAGTTGTCGTCCGCGGATGCGGCTGAGACAGTCGTCACAGGAAGCTTTATTTGCTCGACTGTCCCGGGATTGTTCCGCCTTCGCCCAGTGACTTTGAAGCCGACTGCGCGAAGGCCTGGGACACAGACATTGTCGACGTGTCGATGTCCGGAAGGGTTGGGACACTGACAGCTCAGCAACTCAAAATTCAAACATCCCATGAGTAAACATAGTAAACAGGACAAACGAAGACTCAAAGCGGCAACGATATCGAGGGATCATGAGGGATCAAAAGTCAGAGTTGAGTACACATGCCACATGGGACACAACATAGTCCCTTAGACTTTGGGCTGTTCGGCTTCTTTGGTTTCTGCACGGGTGTGATGCAGGCAATGAAGTTGCTTCCACGCGAGACTTTCACGTAAAAGAGTGGTTTCACAGAAACATGAATATTGTAGAAAATCGAGAGAGACCGAGTTGCATGGACCTGCGACTCATGCGGTGTTGTGCGGAGGTATTGAAAGGTGTTGTTCGCGCAGAACGCTTGAAGACACCTTCAGACTACATCCATGAGGCGACACGGTGTTGAATGGACACAGCGTCAGGAGCATGGGCTATGTCCATGACAAAATGTGAGCAGAATGAGTTTGCAAAATTCTTGATTTCCGGGTACGGGTACTCTGATTTATGCATCTTACCATACTTATGGTGACATGTACAGCAGAAGTTCAGAAGCCAATGTTTGGATGTGGGAACGCCTGTGTTATCCTGTTATCCATGATGTGTGCTGAAAATGATTGAAAAATATTGAAGATGCAGGAGGTAAGGACTGGGGTAGAAGGCTCAACATGTGAGAGACGATAGGTGCTACAGCGTGTGAAGAAGCCATATTTGCTGCAACGGTACAAGCTGGCGCCAGATACCACCTGGAATGATACTTGGCTACGTCACTATGTATGAGTAAGTTTTAAGTATTTTGGTGACTGCGATCATGTCTGATGTCAATCCGGCTCTCAAGTTGATGCTGTATGTCATGGATATTTAGATGCAAATACTGGGATACCAATGCCTCAGTATAGCCACACATGCACGATATAGATTCATGTCATATTGTTGTGTGAACGAGTGCATTAATATCATTAATATCACCATCGGACATGGGTGACAGATTCAACAATTCCAATGGACTCCCGATGGCGTCTGAGGATAGCGAAGAGTTTCTGACCATTCTGGGGAAAAAGATGGGCAAGCTCGTGAAGGGTGGCGATGCAGAGCCCTGGAGAAACGACTTTTTACTCTTGGATTATTTTTTTTGTGAAAAAGCATTAATTGCTGATTCAGTTGCATGTGATGATTGAACAATATTGAACATGCGTATCAGACTATCTTGTTTATCTTGTGAGACTTGTGGAGTTTCAACAGATTTCAACGCATTTCAAGGGATTTCACATGGGATTTCAACGATGTGTGTTGTCTTTTTGTCAGATTTGTTAGATTTCTCAGATGTTTTTAGGACATCGACACCGCGGCTCGCATCGTCCTCTACGACTGGCAGCGCGGGCGCATTCCGTACTTCACCGCGCCGCCGGAGCTGCTGGAGACCGAAGAGGACGAGGCCGGCGCTGGCGGAGCCGGAGCGGCACCATCTGGGCCCGCAGGGCACGTTCCAACGGAAGCAGCGATCGCGGAGATTCCGTGCGTCCACGTCTTCGATGAGGAGGACGTTAAAAAGTGACCAAAGTCGCATCAAAAGTCGATTTTTTAAAAAAATGATGAGATTGACATGATTGTTTTTAAAAAAAAATCAGTTTGATCTTGTGCTTTGAAATGCTTTGAATCTGTTTCTGGTCATAGTCTGTGAACATAAGGCGCAATGCCGCATACTGGTAAGGTTGACTTGAAGGTTGACTTGAAGCTGTTTGATGATGTCGGGCTCTCGCCGTTGCAGGATCGGCGTGGAGAAGCAGCTCCAACTGCACCAGCTGCACCAGTCAGGAATCCCAGAGACACCGAGGACCCCACAAGTCAAAGAAAAGACGCCATGGCAATCATGGCATGCCATGGCCAAATATAGCGAAATATTGCCAAATAGGGTGAATATGTTCTCATAGGATAGATCTGCAAGGACAAAGATAGGAACAGATTGTCATGATGGTACTCACACAAGACCTGGAAGAAGTAGAGATGCACTCTGTCAAAGTCAGTCATGTCTCCAGAAAATTCCAGGAAGACTTTCCCATCGAGTCTCCTCAAACGTTGAGATGTCAGGCAGAAGAAGCAGAAGGAAAGGAGGCACCGGCTGATGCTGAAACACGAAAGCGACCCGCACCTGAGGTGGGGTGTCTCCGTGTTCCCGAAATTTCCCGAGCAGGTTGTCCATGGTTGTCCATGGTTGTCCTCTACGCTGCGTACTCCACTCGCAACACCTATACTGTACTTACTATACTTCAAGTGATTTTGAACCTTGATTATATTATACATGGTATACATGGTATATTTCAACAAGTGCTTAACATATGGATGTTCCATAGAGTTGCTGTCATCGGCCCTTTGAGGCAGAGGTGGCCGAAAGGCCCAAGAAGGCTCGTAAAAGAAAAGCACGAAAGACGAGGTGAAAACTCGGTGGCGCCGGGTCAACGGGTCGGAAGATTTCAGATGTTTGGAATGGCAATGTTTTGGAAGTTGAGTCTCTGTATGTCTCTCTTTTGGCCGAAGGCCAAGTACTTTTCCCAGCCAGGACTTGTAAATTGGCTTAAATGTTTAACATCATCTTGTATTTTGCCAATGTCACAAACATGTTTTCCAAAGTGAGAAATCGTTGAGATGAGAATTGAGAAACATCGAATTTCTTTTGAATGGTGATAATGGTGAATGTCGCTGTCCCGAGGCCAGCTGCAGCGACAGCCCCTGGGCCTGAGCCTGGCAGTTTGGACTGGAAGGCATGGCACATGGCACGGGACATGGCGGGCGCATGCTTTGGACTTGCTCCAAATGTGCGAAACCTGGAGCTGGAAGGACAACACGGGAAACCAATGGAAACCACATTACCATAGGAAACTTGCTTCACAAATCGGATTCTGTCGCCATTGGCAACTTCAACATCAGGATTAGACAAACAATTGGCACAATTGAAAAGGATCAAAACATGCACAACGTGATGCGATGTGCATAATGTGTACGATGTTCAAGTATGTTGGCTGAACAGACCTGCAAGGCAGTCGTCGCTGAGTTTGGCATTTAGTGAAACCACATTAGTTTTTGCATCGTCACAATTTCATGTCTCACAGAGTCTCACATCGGGAGTTTTTGCTGCATCACCATCAGCCAGCAGACCCTGGAAACAGTGTCGATGCTTCAGTGGAGCACATTGAGCACATTGAGCACACTGAATGGCAGACGAATTCCTCAGATATGATTTGTTTCATGTTGTTTGCATGTCTATTCGAATGCATGGCTCTATTATTGTTGCTACTTCTGCATATTTCTTGTCCGCTGCCCGTGCCTTGGGGTTTTGGATTGCATCCGCTTTCAGACTGCTCAAAGCGATATTAATTATGAAAATGAGTATTCTGTGCGGGTATGAATCAGTGCCAAACAGACAAGCAGACGACAATGGACCCCAGATCTTCCGATGCTCTTGTTACAATTTGTTACAACAGACAAGCAGACAAGCCACCCGACTTTGACCGGAAGCAATTTGTGCGGTGAAACGGTGAAACGATGAAACGAGAAATCGAGCTTTATGGCGCATCAAGACATGCAAGACGTGACACTTCTCTTGCTTACGAAGTATGAAGAGAAGAAGAGAAGTGTGACAGAATGATCAGAAAGTGATGAGAAACGTGGTGAAAAAATGTGAAAAACATCAGTTTCGAAAGTTGCATGAGAAATTCGTGTGGACGCTGGGGCGCTCCATGTCGTTGCGTCACTTGGTGTGGACGCTGGTCCCGTCCTCGGTGCAACGGTGTCATCCCGCGTCCTGTGTGATGCGTGTGCCGAGGTCCGCTCAGAGCTGGGAGAGCTGCGGCCACAGAGAATCAAAACAACACAGTGCCATCAGTGCCATCAGTGCCATCTCCAATCTGAGACGGAACCTGTTTCAAACCTGTTTCAAACCTTCGCAGTCGCATGAGACGGAGCTTGCTGAAGGTTGGAACCAGTTTCGCTGTTTCAGCGCTTCAAAATGTGACGCATCTGTGACAAAAACACTCGTCACTGAGGTCGGATGAGCAGCAGCTGTCGCATCCTCAGAAGTCATGTTCAGGGGTTACACTATGTTACACTCACAGATGTTCTCTGGATGTCCTTCTTATTTTGTTGTGTTATTTTTTCCCCCGATGTTTTCTGTCTCTCTCTTTTGAGCGCCCTGTTCTAAATTGGATCAACAAGTACTGTAAAAAGTTGGTGCAGCTCGGAAATGGGCATGCAAAAAGGAGGTTGAAAGATATCTAGATGTCACATGATGTCACATGATGTCACATGATGATGGCTGTGGCAGCCCACAATGACCAGAGGCAGGTCAAGTGAAAATGTAGTAAGACACTGGCGTTGAAGACTTGTGAAGATCTGTGACAAACTTTGAAATCTGTCGGATCTGTCGTTTTTTGCTGAGGCACCAGACCTTTCTGCAGATTTTTCAGCAGCTGAGTTCTTCTGGCCGAGGCTTTGAGAGGATGTGAGTAGGCATGAGTAGGCAAGCAGGATGTAGAGACAAGATATGGCAAGATGATGCAAGATGATGCAAGTAACAAGGGGAGGCAACGTCAAAGGCAAGACATAGGGAAAGATGGTATCAGATGGAACAGGAAACATTTTTGAAATTCAGCAGAATCAAGGGTCAATATGGTCAATGAAGGGGTGTCTTTTTCAAGAGATATGAGGCAAAGTGAGGCAAGGTTGAAGGATGCAGACACGGATGCGAAGAGCGAACAGAAGAGGTGCCACGCCGCATGAAATTCTTGCCATGCCACAGGCACAGTTCTTCGTGCTGAAGATCTCATCGTCCAGCATTTGCAAGGATTGGAATCGGACTGGAATGAGTGGAAGCGAAAAATTGCTCCGACAGGAGGTTAAAACGAAAGTCCGCCTTTCTCACATTTACTCATCACCATGATGTACTTCCCTTCTCCTTCATTCTGCTGAAGTCCTTTCTCAATTTCCATCATCTTTCCATATCTTTCCATCATCTTTGCATTTGATTCATCTCTTTTGATCTCCTTTCATCGCCTATCTGACCTATCTTTCTTTCAATGTCCGTTTCATTCCGTGAATTCCCAAAGTTTCACGGTGGATTTCCCGCGTTGCGTGGTTTCTGAGGACTTGGGCGGCAGCGCGGCCAAGACAGGTGCCGCGATCCCGAGATCCCGAAATCCGATACAACAAATGTGCGGTTCGTCCGGATGTGGAGAAAGATGGAGAAAGATTACACTCTGGAAGAGTTCTCATATATTCAGTATATATTATATATTCTCAAATCTCAATCTCATCAATCTGATTCATATTCTGACAGGAAAGATTTCAGCTATTCATCAACTTCACCTCAGATCTCATCATTTCACTGCCGTCCATTCTGTCCATCGACAACACAGGCATCTTCGGTTCCAAAGTTTGAGAACTCGGCTGCATCATCCCGCTGCGAGGCCTCAGAGTTGTACGAAATCCTAGATGTAAGGAGCAAGAAGGAACAAGGAGGAACAAGGTAGAGCAAGAAGGAACAAGGTAGAGTATGGCAGCACTTTTGAGTTTCCTTGAGTTTGACGACTTGTTTGCTTCCGAGTCTGAACAGACTGCAATCCAAGCCGTGCATCTTGCGGCGTCTTGCGCACAGGTCGGTCCTGGCGCTGCTGTTTCATCTGCGAGCTGATGGAGGCATACATGGAAACTGAGATGCTGAGCAGAGAAAAAAATGACCAACATCAAGTGAAAATATTGAAATTCGTTTATGTAATGTAATAAGCCGACGTAGATCCCCAACAGCGGTTGGTTTCAAACAGTGGTCCAACTTTGCAACCCAAGACGGATTAATGATGGCAGGAACAGGATTCCATAGCCTAAGTCTCTTCGGCGATTT
>Ga0126342_10007888_pt1 | contig 19038 bp, 14 predicted proteins | sample Cyp1metagenome_FD_92528 | JGI IMG/M metagenome (GOLD analysis project Ga0126342, IMG submission 92528) | Coral microbial communities from Lord Howe Island, Old Settlement Bay, Australia - Cyphastrea 1 metagenome | ecosystem: Host-associated > Invertebrates > Cnidaria > Coral ... | reverse complement strand
ACACTCCACACTCTACACTCCACACTCTACACACTACACACTCTACACTTTACTCTCCACACTCCACACTCCACACTCTACACTGCGCACTCCACACTCTACACTCCACACTCTACACTCCACACTCAACACTCTACACTTTACTTTTCACACTCCACACTTTAGAATTTACACTTTACACTCCACACTCTACACCCCAACCTTTACAGTTTACACTACTCTCCACACTCTACACTCCACACTCTACACTCTACACGCTCTACACTTTACTCTCCACACTCCACACTTTACACTCTACACTTTACACTCTACACTTTACACTCTACACTCTACACTCCACACTCTACACTCCACACTCTACACTCCACACTCTACACTCCACACTCTACACACTACACACTCTACACTTTACTCTCCACACTCCACACTCCACACTCTACACTGCGCACTCCACACTCTACACTCCACACTCCACACTCTACACTCCACACTCAACACTGTACACTTTACTTTTCACACTCCACACTTTAGAATTTACACTTTACACTCCACACACCCCAACCTTTACAATTTACACTACTCTCCACACTCTACACTCCACACTCTACACTCCACACTCTACACTCTACACGCTCTACACTTTACTCTCCACACTCCACACTCTACACTTTACACTCCACACTCTACACTTTACACTCCACACTCCACACTTTACACTCCACACTCCTTACTTTACGCTCCACACTCTACACTTTACACTCCACACTTTACACTTTACACTCCTCACTCCACACTTTTCACTCCACACTCCACACTTTACACCCCACACTTTACACTCTACACTTTACACTCTACACTTTACACTTTACACTCTACACTCCACACTCTACACTCCACACTCTACACTCCACACTCTACACTTTACACTCCACACTCCGCACTCTACACTTTACACTCCACACTCCACACTTTACACTCCACACTCCTTACTTTACACTCCACACTCCACACTCCACACTCTACACTTTACACTCCGCACTCCACACTCTACACTTTACCCTCCACACTCCACACTCTACACTTTACACTCTACACTTTACACTCTACACTTTACACTCTACACTCCACACTTTACACTTTACACTCCACACTCCACACTTTTCACTCCACACTCCACACTTTACACCCCACACTCTAACTCTACACTTTACACTTTGCATTTTACACTCTACACTTTTCACTCTACACTCTACACTCCACACTTTCTACTCCTCACTCCACACTTTACACTCCACACTCTACACTCCACACTCCCCACATTACACTCTACACTTTACACTCTACACTCCACACTCCACACTCGGCACTCCACCTTCTTGCGCATGGGGAAAAATGTATTGTTCAAATAACTTGTTTCACAAAAGTGTTCTACGTGACTGCATTCGGGTTCGTTGGCTGCATCGTGTTTTTTTGAGAATTGCCATTTTATAAAGAATTCTTTATAAACTGGCCCCCCCCCCGGGTCCAGGGTCAATCAAAAGGAGGATCTTTTATTATCGTTTATTCATGTTGGACTATGTTTGGCTGCTTTTTGACATGTACAAACCATTGCTGGACAAGGCGTCCAATCGATTCGTAATTGCCACTGCGTTGCCCTGAGTATATCATAGTATATCATAGTATATCCTCCATAAGATTGAGTCAGGCTTTGTAGCGCATGTGATTTCTGGTCGATAAGCAACTCATCTTGGACCCCTGCAGGTGTGATGGGCGTAACTCCATCGTCACTAGACCGTCTTTGAGTTACCACCTCTTGCATGATATTATTACGGTTCATAAATTCATATCAGCAAATTGAATAGAATAGACATCGAATAGATGCAGGTAGTTTTCTTCTGAGGTCCTTCCATTTTTTAAGCCCTAGTTTGTGGATGTTTTATGTTGTTTGTATCTTTTTGTTGGGCCTTGCGGTTGTTGAATCACTTGTAGACTAGGCCCCACAAGCTGGTGGACTGTATGCGCAAGACAGTCCTTGCAACAAAAGGCGGAATGTCACTCATTTGAGAAGAATCGAAGCACTTGAGACCCTGCAATCCTAAGCAATACTGGGCTGCATGCAGATTTACATGTAAAAACATGTAACGCACGTCATTGGAAACATTGAATTCTATTTGATGACTGAGGACAATGCAGACATCCCGAGCTGGATACCAGGCTGTCCAGGCATCGACCAAGGTACGATCTACTTTACCTACGCCAAGGCTCATATGCATCACTGTCATACTATGTCAGTCATTACAAGTCCATGTAAGTCCCATGACTGTTGCCTTGTTTGACAATGTTTGGTTTGGGAGAATTGTTCTCTTCATGACTTTGAGTCCTGCGAGGACTTATGTGAAGTTGTCCTTCTGCTGTTGTTTGGCTGGTTCCTCGAGCAGAAAGCACAGACTGGCACGAATACAAATGACCCCTCCAAGCCTCCAAGCAAGTACACACGGAGATTGAAAGTGGTCTGAAAACGAGCAAATGTTGATGGATGTTGATGGCCTCTCGGGCCCCTGCAAGTTTTATGGGAACGGGAAGTTTATGCGTGTTTCTGGGGATCTTATGCGATTGATTCTGAAACAGGTTGGAACAGTCGCAGCAGCTTTCAAAGTGGATGCTGGGCCCCTGAAATTTCGTAAGGTCTATGCAGCAATTGGAATTGGTTCAAGGGGTCAGTGACTGCCATTGGTTGCCCAGGTTCTACAAACGGCGCATCACATCAAAGCGACCTGCACTGCCAATGAATGATGGAGCAGAAGACTTTAGAACTGGTGTGTTCTCTTGCTGCTGCTTAGCTCTATTTGGAGGGCTATTGTTTGTTTATTTTTTTTGTTTTTTTTGGGATTGTTTTTTGTTTTCCAGCCTGGCTTTGTGGCTTTTGTGGTTTCTGTGGCTTTTGTGGCTTTACCATGCTTTACCTATCTATCTATCTATCTACCTATCTAACTATCTATCTAATCTAACCTAAACTTATCTTATCTTATCTATCTAATCTATCTAATCTATCTATACTACCAACCCTAAATAAACCCTAAACCAACCCTAAATAACACTGAATAAACCCTAAACCAACACTAAATAAACATTAAATAAACCTAGACCAACCCTAAATAATCCCTAAAGCAATCCTAAATAAACCCTAAACCAACCCTAAACCAACCCTAAATAAACCCTAAATAAAGCCTAAATCAACCCTAAACCAAACCTAAATGACCCTAAACCAACCATAAACCAACCCTAAATACATCTAAGCCAACCCTAAATAACCCTAAATAAACCCGAAACCAACCCTAAATAAATCCTAAACCAACCCTAAACAACCCTAAATAACCCTAAATAAACCCTGAACTTCACCAACGTCAAATAAACCCTAAATAAACCCTAAACCATCCCTAAATAACTCTGGATAAACCCTAAACCAACACTAAATAAACCCTAAACCAGCCCTAAGTAAACTCTAAACCAACCAACACTATGATAGCATCCAATGCCACTATTTGGACCCAACACGGTTGTGCTTCAACAATCGATGAACAGTGCAAATGGCAAATTTTAGCAAAGTACAGGCTTTTGCTCCAAAATGTAGCAAATAGATGCAAATAGCAAGGACAAGTGCCCCATGGAAAAACAAAACAAAAAAAAACTGCACCCGCTCTATTTTGTGCTGCCATGGTCATGAATGCATCTTCTTTTTGTGATCAAGTTGATCAAGAGCCACAGTCACTCAAGATGAATCTAAGAGAGAACAGTCCAAAATCATCAGCTTTTGGTGATCCCCATGTTGTTTCATCAATTTGTTTGCCTTGATTGGTTAAGTTGACATTCAAGTTCTATTTGGATCTATTTGGAATATTTGGAATGTCCCAGCTTGCACGGAAGTGGAGCGAGGAACATCTACATGCGTTTGTAGCACCAAGTTCTCAGTGGAGCACAATTGAGATTGAACTTTGAGAATATATCGAGTTCAAAATGCCTGGACACCAGCACTTTGGGATTTCCAGAGTCTACATCTGCGGCTTCCACTCACCATGGATATAGCAGGGTAATTATACAGGTCAATGCATTCAATGCATAGCAAATGGAAAAGATGCAAAAACAGTTAAGCAGTCTAAGCCTAGTCTAAGCAGACATTAGGAGCAATGATGCGTATGTTGCGTTCAAAATTGTGGGATCAGTCGGATCAATATAAGATGTTGGCATGCAGGTGGTTTCTGCCAGGAAACAGTTTGAGATACTGCACCCCACACGTCTTACAGTTAGATCATGTTAGATCGCGTTGCCAAACAATTCAATTGGACATATTTCTTTTCTTATCTTTTCTTCATTTGGGCGCAAGCAGTTGACAGTTGCAATCAAGAGAATCCTTCAGCTACAACTGCGCAAGCACCAAATAAATATGATGCAAAAATAGGTGAGTAAACAAGGGCAAAATGCCCTTTTAAGGATCAGCAGCTGCCTGTCTTAACGTCCAGTTCCCTTTACTTTGCTGCAAGACTTCGTGACACCAATCGAAGTGGCAGTTCTATGGGGCCTCAAGTTAGGTTTTTCAAGCTAGTTAGTCGCATATTTTTTTGACAGGACTACAATGGAGCGTCATAAACAGGTCTACTGTATCTTGTGTATGTCTATTCCAGACCTGTCAAGTGCGTACTCCGTGTCTGTGAGTTTTTGAGGCATGCAAGAAAGAGGATGCAACTGCTTCTGGGCCTTCTTCATGCAACAAGTTCGCATGGGAGATACTTTTCAGGCGTTTTGTCTTGGCGCGCAGTTTCAATTTGGAACTCCACACCTATTTGAAACTCGTATTTGATAGTATTTGAATTCCTGTCTGAAGTCGGGCTATGACAGCTGTGAGAGCTTCTACACGCTTCCCTGTTCCTAGTGATGCAGTATTCCGGACAAAACCTTTATCCCTTGCCCGGAATCCTTTAGGAGACAAGAAAATATGTAGCATTAAAAGGGATTGACACGGGTTCATTGTTTTGAGGCTATGCGGTGAGAAAGCTTTGTCGACACATATCACAGCTGTTGAATTCTTTGTCTTGTCTATAGATCCCCTTCTGATGATGATAACAATTCAAAGAATAATGACCCAATGGTCTTCTGGATGTCTTTTGTGTTTTCACAAGAGTTGGCTTCAGTACATTTGGTCATGCTTCTACAGGCATGCAGCACATTGTATTGGAGAACAACCTAGAGAGTCTCTCTGTTCCCGCGTAGACTAAATCCCTGAAATGATCTTGGGTGAAGGGTAGCTTTTGCAGCTGACGTTCCGGTCATTGCTCCTTCATGTCTCTCATGATACGCAGTCACCTGAAACATAGAACAGCCCCAGGTCTGGTGTACTTCAAACATCTTCAAACAGCATCAAACAGCTAACTGCAGGGGTGGTCCGGAGATGTCCAGATGGTTCCGATATTTCGATTCAGTTCAATTCTGCCTTGCGCGTGCCAGGCCTCTGGTGTGACGAGTTTCTGGGCACCGACTGCAGTTTTTGTCGCATCCAGAATCATTGCCAACCTCATGGGTCTGGTACCAGGACTTTGCGCTGCAGTTTTGAGGGTTGTGTTGATATTTGCTGATCACATCTTGCGTTTGTATGTATGTTATGTCTATACATACATGTCATGTACTTGCATGTTTTATTCACACATAAAGGTGCTTACAAGTGTGTATGGAAGTGTTTTGCACCTACTCAATACCAGTACCATACAAACATATACAAACTACTTAAGAGCTTGCTAGATGAATCCAAGCGTGCCTGGTCCTTTTACTTCCAGGGCAGTTCAGCAATCAAGAGTCAGGGGCCATGTTTAAATTGGCGCAGGCATGCCAGCTGGACTTCCGACGACGTCCATGTTTTTCTTCCAGGCGGTATTCTATGATTCTTGGACAACACTTATAGAATAAATTTTGAGTCTTGTCTTCTGTTTCGCGCTTCACTGACACGTTCAAAATTGAAATATATTGAAATGATTGGCTGTAGGCACTGGGGGGAATGTGCAGTGGCTGAGCAAGATGTTTATCATTGTCAATTTGTCAATCATTGTTTATCCATGTCCATCCCTTGGAATGGGGTGAAGGATCCAACTGACATTATGGTTTCGCAATGTTTCGCATAAAAGTTCATAAAAGCATAGCTTTGTAGGATTGCAAATCTAAAATACCGCAAAACTATACCGCCAAACTTATCAAAACTTGCCTTTTTTGTTGTTTGGACTCCAAATTAGACTGGCCACGAGTCAATCGAGACGAAGAGGCCCGCTGGCGGAATGCTTTGCGAAGGGAGCTCTCTCTTCCCCGGAATGATTGCGGTGATTTCTGCCTCTATAGCCTGTGTGCACCATGCTTGGCCGCACAGGACTTATGCACCTTTTTGTTAGAGAGCGGGTTCCCGTTGTGATTGTTTGTGGATCAGTATGTGTTTGTGTCTGTGTGTGTGTCAGGCAGTGCCTCAGCCAGTAGCATGCCACACTTGTATTATGTTGCAGTGTTTGCTTGTGGTCAGATACTTTCCAAGCAAACAATCACAATGTAATAAGCCAACTGAAACAGAAGACGTGCACACATGAGCTGAAATGTCAACGCTGAGAGCGTTGTGTTGAAAACCAAGTTGTCGTGTGACGTAACGTTTATCAAGATTCAAGCTGACCCTGCTTTTTTTCACCCTTCGCGTCAGATTTCATTTGTACTTGTTCAATCTTTTTCATGCACTTTCCTTCCACGTCTTTCCGCTTTGGATCGACCGAATAAACGATGGTATGTGATGATGTTTGTGTGTGTGATTGCGTGTGTGTTGTCTCAGTCGGGTGGCCCCTGGGGGTAGACCCAGCAAACTTCATTTCCAACGAGTTTGCTTCTCATCCTTGTTTTCTAACATTTTTCCATTCACTTGTGAATACCTGTGACGGTGTCAGATGGATGTCTCTCTCAATGTGACCCTACTGTATCAAGTAAACATAACTAAACTACAGTCCATGAAGAAGATTGAAGAAACAAATCGGGTAAACAGAGGACAGACTTGAAGGGCGTCGACGGTATCGACCTATATCAGCCTATATCGACCTCCAGCAAGCCATGGCAAACCTTCAAAAGCAAGTAAATATCAAAGTAAATATTATATAATTATAATATAATATATATATATATTATACTATATATTATATTATATTATATATATATCAAAGTAAATCAGATAAATCAGGTGGAGGTTCAGGAGTTGTGTGCCGCAAAGACCCAGTGATGTGCCGATGCAACCAATAGGAGAAACCGCTGCTTTGCCTAGTCGCGTTCGGCCTGTCAATATAATATTCAACACAGTCCAGTGTAGGACGCAGTAGGATTGAGCAATAGGATACATTGAAACTTAGTTTGCAGTTCAAACCTTTAAATTGGCAAAAACCATTTTGCTTTTCTCTCACATCTACCAACCCACGGTCTCACTTGCAGCTGGGGTTCATGTGCAGTCTTTCAGTCTTTCTTTGAGTCTTCGCAATGAGTATCTTCCGAATTCCCCGACAATGCACGTCAAGGTCATTGGCTTGCCGGGCAAAATATAATATGGGCAGGGTATGAAATGAAACATTGATTTCAAGTGAGTTTATATAAGAGCATATAAGATCATATAAGATATTTTAAGATGTTACGAACCTTTTTATTAGGACACGGTGAAAATCTACAAAGCCGGACCAAGCTGCGCCAAGCTTAGCGATCACTTTTGTTCGCTCCAGGAGGCCAACGAGATCGATAGACTGAGTGGGGTCTACGTCGGCTGTTTCAAAATTGAAATTGTGGGGCAGCCGCTCATAGCAAGGTGAATAGCAAGGTGATCAGCAGTTCAGAATCGGTTGAAAGGTGATGGAAATTGTTCGATCCTCGGTTTAGGCTCGTGCCTGAGCGAAAGCCAATCTCCCCAGAAAATATCCTCGGAGAGTGATTTCAGATTATGGAAGCACTGATTGCAACCAAGTTGAAACTCACAGAGATTCGCCAGGTGCAACTCGTAGCAACACATGGCCAGTCAGTCGCTGCCAAAGACAACAGCAAGCTGGGTTTTCACCTGCTAGCGTTCCGAAAGTGCATTGTGACAAAACCATCCAGGGTCAGTTGCGGCACTTGGATGGTTCACTTTCATTTTTGCACCCCAGCAATATTCCGCAATTCCATGTCACTCTGGATAAAGCCCCGGGACTGGTGTCCTTGCTATGATACAATAGGACACGATGCAATGAGACAGCTCTTCAGATTTCTTCACAGCCGCCAGATCTCACAAGCTTCGTGACAGGCTAAAACCTCCAGCTTGCACAGTGCGCATAGTGCGCAAGAAGGCATGCGCATTGTAGTGGCAGTTGCAGGAGACTGTGTGTGTCATGTGTGTCTATTAAAAAGTGTTATGTTTCTTTTTTTGTTTCTGATACACTGGCATACACTGGCACCAACGGAAGTCCACCAGGTAACCAGGTACGATAAGATACGATTGATATCGATTGACATGCTCCAAGATTAGCCGGGAGAATCGAAGCGCTGCTAAGTGATGCTTTCTGATTGGTTTCAGGTTTCCTTCTCTCCACTTGTCTAGAGCCGGCCTCTGGACTACAACTGAGGCGCAACACTCTATGCCTTAAGAGCAAGGCGTTTTTATGCAAAAACGATGCGAAACTCCAACATGGCATTGGAATTGAGACTATCTTCAATCACCCTCTCTGCACAAAGTGATAGATTATCTTCCCCTCTGAGCCCACATCTCTATAATAAGAGTCCATTCCTTGTGACTTCTTATAGGCACAGATCAGAGACAGCACCTGAGATGCGCGAGCTTTGGAACTCAGCTGTTGCTTCAGTCGGCATAAGTCGACCGCGCTTGGTGATGCCTTGATTCATATGACTTAGCCAGAATTCGATGTATATGATTCAATTCATATTCAATTCATAATATTGCAATATGAATATAATATATATTATATAATTATATAATTATCTATTCAACTCCATCAGACTCCATCAATACAAGACTGGGTTCAACTGCAAAGTCATCTCAGTCAAGGTCATCTGGCAGCGAGCCAGTTCAGTCCTGGGCAGACACCGACCTGTGCCCTGACATGTCTGGACAGAGCCTCCTTGGGGGAACTAATGCATGTTAATACCATGTGTTCCCTTTTAATTATTCCTTTTGCTTCCTTTTATTCCCTTTTCACCTTAGTAAGTCCCAGGTGGCTTCTCAGGCAAACAGGTAGAAGCCCTCGTCGTGTTGGTGTGTCCGCTGTACAGTGATTGCAGTCTTTGAATGAGTGTATGAGTTGTGCAAGCTTGGAATCTATAGAATGCTGGGAGCAGCCAGTGGGGCAAAGCGAAACCATTCCAAAAAAGCATCTCAATAATAACCAATATAGCAGACATGTAGACTGGTTTTGACACACTTATATTATATTTACAGACTTTAGAAAGAGAACTTCTCAAACATGTCTTCTGACATGGTACTTGTGTAGGAATAAATTTTCAAGAGCCTAAGCAGGCGTTAAGACGCAGTGCGAACCTGTAATGTATATGGAAATACAATATACTAATACTACTATATTATATTTAATATGTGTAATATATATAATATAATATGATATGATATGATATGATATTGATTATATTATATTATATTAAATCATATCATATAATATAGAATAATATAGATATGTATATTTATAGTACAGGATATATATAGAGAGAGAGTGTGTAGAGTGTGTATATAAATATATTTTGTCTATATAGATATTCTCTGGGCTGCACATGGCTGCGCTATTTACACCTCGCAGAGATTGCAAGCTGAGACCTTTTCTTACTCCACCAATGTTTGTCCAAGGTACACATCACTTCGCTCCTGGGTCCGACAGGTACAACCAGCGCCAGGTGCTTGGATCACTCGGCAAGTTTCGCAATGCACCCCACTCTCGCAGAATGTTCACACGCTCCAAAGACACAGACATGTCCTGGCTACTTTAATTGCCATTCCTCAACTCTTTATGAATCCCTAGGTGATTGGCAGCAATTCTCCCGTATTGATGGATCTGGTTTATGATGACTGTCCTATATAGTACTCCTGACTGTTAGATATTTGATACCGTACACTTTTCAGCAGCACAGCAAAGGTTTAACAGCAGATTTCTACTAGATAGTTGCCTGCGATTGTAGATGCAACTAGATTAAAATGAAACAATCAAGCTCGTCATTGTCAGAAGCACATCTCTTCCCTCCTTGATCTTGCTTGCTCTTTCACAAGAGGCTTTTTCCTTCCAGTTCCAAACAACACTATGTACGCATGGAGTTCTAGTTTGAGGGTTCCATCACATTGTGCTGGACATCGCTTCTACTTCTATCTTCTACTCCATGTTTCCATGTGTATGCTTTTGGACGCTCAGTCAATAAGGCACGAGTTTGGCAAGGAGACTGCAGCCAGGGATTAGCACAGATCCAACACAAGACCTGTCCGGTTGTCATCGGTTGTCTATGTAATCAATATGTAATCTATGTACGGGTTGATCGGTTGGAATTTGGGCCAATTGTCCTGGAATCGTGCGAACTGTATGCCTTCCACTTTAGGGATCTCTGGGGTATACGGATATTACGGACGTATACGGATGTATACGGTATATTTATAGCATGTTGATGTATGTTGTAGTAAGCTGCAAACGCTTTGTGAAGTAGTAGCCGGATGTAGACAGTATTGAAAGTTGAGGCATCAGTATATCAGTAACGCTCGCCGGAAATTGAGAGGATTTGGATGAGGTTCTGGGAGTGAAGGCGTTGGGATTGGGAAACGAGCTGAATCGAGTGCATTAATGTCATTAAATGTCATTAATCATAGTTGAATTGCGGTTGAATTGCGGTTGAATTGCGGTTGAATTGCGGTTGAATGCGGTTGAATGCGGTTGAATGCGGTTGAATGCGGTTGATGTGTATTGCTCAAATTTGCTCCACAATCCAACGGTAGAAATAGCGTGTGTCCTTGTCATTCAAAAAAGTCATCAGTACCAACGTATCCTAAATCCCATCTCCTGGGATTATGTCGGAACACGCTAACGGATAGAGATTGGGACACGGATATGAACACTATGAACCTTCTATCCATTACTTGTAGAACATTAAGTTGTTCAATCGGAATCGAAGGATCACATCGCAGCCTGTCATCAGAATTTTCTCTCTTCATAGATCAAAGACAAGGTGATGATATATATGATGGATTATGATGGCATTCATGGATGTCCAAACTGTAATTAGGTGGAGTTCCGCCAATTGCCGCACACTTTGCATTTGTGTTGTAGGATTGCCGTATAATAAGTCTTATGTGACAACTTGTGACAACTTATGTGTTTTGTTGCGTTTTTCCACTGTGGTCCAGGCTACAGATGCTGAAATCAGAACCAGGTCGCTCCAGCGCGCTCTGCGGGTTTAATGATGTCTAATGCCTATTAATGTGTCCTATGTTCATTGCGAATTTGAATTTGCCACCAAGGGACTACTTGGGCAGGGTTAATGATGTTAATGGAGAAATTGTGGGAAATGTATGGGAATGTAGTAACAAAATGTAACAAAATGTAACAAAATGTAACAAAGTCACTGCAGATCGTTGTCAAAAAAGAAGTCCCTGTGCACATCTGCAGCGATCTGTCCTTTCCTTTGCACATCGAGGTGCAGGACCTCCTCGGTGGATATCTCAACTGGCTCACCACCACAGGAGGGGCTGCTTTTTTCAAGCTGTGAGAGCGGTCCCATTTTGCAAAAATTGAATGACTGATTGTATACCGATTGTATACCGATTGTATACCGATTGTATACCGATTGTAGTGAGCACATGTGAGCACTGCAGATATAATACTTTGGAACATTTTGGAACCACCAGGAAGATCCAGGAAGAATTGGCAAGAATTCGCAGTCAACCAAGATTCCAAATTCCACTGCAGAACTGCGACATCAAGCTAGTGTACAATGATAGTTTGATATAGTTTGTATTAGTTTGTACTTTCAAATTTGATCAAATTCACATGCACCGCCAGAGCCTCTCCGGATCCTCGGAATCGTCGCATCCGAACTGGGACTGTGTGGAACTGAGACGATTCAAATTATTCAAGCCAATTCAAGCACATGTTCATCATGTTCTAGGAGAATGCTTGTACTCGTAGAACTCGTGGGACTCCTAGAAGTTTCTAATGATCTTGTGCTAGACTGTTGCCTGCGTGCTTATGACTGGCTTTGAAGTTTGAGGTTTGGAGGTTGTACAATTTATAGACTGGACAATTTTTGACGCAAGGGCTAGAGGATATTGGAGGGAATGGGTTTATGATGCAGGGGGCACCTATACCTTGGTTGTTGCCACTGACACGTAATTCCACAGCTACACTGCTACCGCATGCAGCGTCGATGTTCAACAAGTTGGGACAGGCCTAGAGAGGTGAAAGATTTGTGTGAGAGTTTGTGTTTCCAAGTTTGGCTTGGAGGTACATAGCACCTTTCACTTCTGACATCTTCTGACCAAATGTTCAACATTATTCAACCAAGGCCTGCTACTATGTATACTGTATACAGCCACTCAGTGGATTCAAGATGTCATACATACAGATGTTGCATGTATCTTATATTCTCAAAAGAAAGCACAAAGAACATGTCTTGTTGTTTCCCTTATTTTGTTGTGCTTGTGTTTTTGTTTTTTGTCCTTTTGTTGAGAATGGACCGATAGTTGATATTACTCAAATGCTTGACGACCCTTTAGGGCTTGAAAAGAGTGAGGCACTGATGCTGATGCCTCCACAGACATGGAGGTGCTGCGTTTTGTCACGTCCACTCAATTTGGGAGTCAAGAACCTTTGGACCCTCCTGATGCCAGTTAAGATGTGATTTGCGATAGTGTGCACTTTTGTGCCACATTGGCAAAAACACTGCCACTTACTGTATATACTTAAATCAGGTTTACTGTAAAGTTTACTTGTTAAATCAAATTTGCCACCTATGTCATGATTTGTACGGTTCTGAGCAGCTATCCCCGGCGGGGCTAGACATGATCCTCTGTCAAAACTGTAGTGTTGGTTTCATTTGTTTGTCTCAAACTGCACAAGGTTTGCTGTATGCGTTGGCTGCGCTTGCCTTTTGTCACTGCTATGATAATGCGACCATTTTGATTTGCAGGCGGTTTCAATATGTATGTTTCAATGATTGGAACCCAAGTGAAGTGGCTGCTTATTCCATAGTCAAATCACAGCCAGCAACAACTTGGTAGGGAGAAGCTCGGTGTTTGCCAATGGCAGAATCAATTCACGTTGGAGGCGTGAAATGGCATGGGGGGAGCTCAAGAGCTGCAATGAGCGGAACAAAATGCGACTCTTGACTGGAGCGCTCAATACAGCAGGTACTGTACTGTGTATTAATATACGCCTGTGTAGTAATGATTAGTAATGTATTGACTATACACAGAATCCTTTTTTAACCATATACATGTATATATATATACTGTACAAATATATATATTACAGTATATTCCACATATTTAGATATCTATGTACAAGTGCAAGCGTACATATAGAATAGATTGATGACTGATACATAAACACGTGTGCGGGTGTGTGTCGGGCGTGTCTGGGCGGTTTCATGATTTTTGTTTCCAGCACCACCCTGCACGTCGGGTGCCATCCCTGAAGCTTGGCTCCTGGCGAACAGCTCATACCGCAGCTGGTGGGGAGGTTTGGCATGGCTATTTGCTCCTGACTGATGCTTGTCGCATCCTGTCGTTGCGACTGCAGGCTACGGAATGATGGCTCCCGCTACAAAGGCGAGGGTGAGGAGCTTTGACCTGCAAAGAGAGACATCTCTGCTATGAAGTGACAAGTTATCTTGTTGGCCTAGTATGCAATTACACTACACATATGTAACAATGTATGGCGACATAATGCGACATGTATGTATATACATTACATTACACTTCATTACACTACACTACACTACACTACATTACATTACATTACATTACATGCATACATACATATACCGTGACATATATATATATATATGCACATACATATACCGTGTATATATATACATATACCGTGTGTATATATGTATATACGTAGTACATATGCACATGTTCAATGCTTCAAATGTGAAGAAGTTGTTAGTTGGCGGAAAAAGGTTCACAGAAGAGCCTTTGGATAATCAGTATTGGGGTAATTTGTTTTTGTTACAAGAGCATTGGAGCATATTGGAGTGGGCGGGCGATAAGTCGTGTTTGATCCCAATCTGGAACTGCAGAGCTCAGGTCTTCAGGTAACTTTCAGGCGTGTGAGTACGCAGAGTTTTGCAGGGATCGTCCACATGCAGAATCGGACTGGTGAAAGAATCTGATACAAGAGGCGCAAATGACCCAAATGTCCAGCATCATTCGGCGTTGGCATAGTGTAGATCCTTGCATGCTTGGACCACCAGTGTCCACACTATCTTGACCTGCTTAGCATCTCCATTTTGCTTAGGCTTAAGCAACAATCAGCCAATGCTTTCCACTATATCCCGCGATCCATTGGTTGACCCAAAGGAGCAGGACAAGAAAGCTGAGAACGGCCTGTAGCCACTTGGATCGGGTCCTCGAAGAGGACATCCATGATTTCCAACTTGGCATCTCATTTCAGAGATAGCGCAAGCAGATTTTTTTTCCAACGAATTGGGAGCCTGCGTCGTCTTGCTTCGCTTTGGGACTTGACCTTGCAACATCCGTAATCATTTCAGAAGAAACGTTTCAAGCACAGAAGAACCCTTGAATCAATTTGAATCGCAGTTTCTGTTGCTTTGTGGCTTTGTGTGTAAGACCAAGAGACACTGCTACATATGTGTGTGCGCGTGTGGGCAAGTGGAGACAATCACAGGGCTCTGCCGCAGCACATTCCTGCAGCAAGAGGGTTGTTTGCAGAGAAGCAACTAGACTAGCTTACAGTACCCATTGACACACCGAGTGTACTACAGCTTTGTGCAGCATGTTGGTCTTTGATTCCACGTTGACACTGATAGTCGATGAATGATGATAAATATTATAAAATGTCTTGTTGATACTCTAACATATTGATGCAAATTGTGGACGTCAAGGAGAAAATGTGCCATTCTTATCGAGTAGTGATCGAGTAGTGAACCTGACGGAATTCTGGTGCAGCATGAAAATATCCAAGCATGCTCCTGATATCTCCTGATCCAGGCTCTTCCTGTGTAAAAAGTGAAGTTACTGCACCAGGATTTCTGATAGATTTCAAGAGTCTTATGGGCAGACGGGACTTGCAATGGTGCTTCAACCAAACAACAAGCGTCGTTTGCGTAGGACATCAGGCAGAGAGGAAAATATTCAGTGAGATAGACAAGATATTGACAAAACAGATCTTGAGAAAGATGTGTGTGTGATTTCTTTTTGAAGGTGTGTACGCCTCAAAGCAGATTCTAAACTCTGCAGGACATATTATGATAGTGATGATAGTGCGTGTATATATATATGTGTGTGTGTGGAAGTGTAACAGGAAAAGCGCTGGGAACACAATTGAGTGTTGAGGCTTTTGGGAAGAAACAAACTTCAAACGTAGTTTTGGGATGTTTGGGGATTTTTCTACGATATTGTTCGACGTGCATTTGAAAGACCACTGGAAAAAACAGGACTGGCTTGCAGAGGAACCCTTTGAAGTCTTTGAAGCACACCTGGACACCAGCAGTTTGAACCACACTGAATCAAAACAGGAGTGACCATGTTGAGCAGGTACATATGCTGAAAATATTGGACTCCAATATTTTACAATCTATTTGATATTATTTTACGATGTTTGTTTGCCCCACGAAGAAGGTGACAACACAAGAGACGGCACATGTTCAACTTGTTTCCGATTTGTCTGCGCGTGGTCTTGTCACCTGTGCAATTTGTGAAGGAAAAAAAATATTGGCCACATATACGCCACGTGCCATGCTTTCAATCCTTTTGCTAGGTCTAACGTAAGAAACTGTTCCTAAAGCAATGTGCTGAGCCCTTATCATCGGGTAAAACTGTTGTGTGTGTGTGATGCTCTCTTTCGCCACATGCGTAGCAATTGGATCACGCACAAAGATGATGGTTGTTGCCGTATGCAGTTGCTTTATGACAGCATTGTTCAATTTGTGACCCATTCTACTCTGCTAGGGTGCATTTTTTTGTAGAATTTTCATCAAAGTTCTGCCTTTGACTTTGCCTCACCTTTCACAGCTTAGAAGCAAACCCACTCAAGCAAGTCTCTCAATCATTCATGGTCTGCCCACTTACTTTGATTTGAAACTACTCAGCTCAGCTCCACATTAGGCCTATCCCAACTTCCCATTCAAGGCCAGTTGCAGGGGTGTAAATGAGGGCTGTAAAGGCACTCCGGGTATTTATTCTGTAAGTTTGCTGAACGATGGGCATTCGTAAAAACCCGTGACTTTGCATTTTGACGCACTTGAAGTTTTACCTTGACGGACCTTGAGAATAGTGATATGGAACGTAGAATCATGTCCTTAGAGGCAACTCGAGCAGCTCCGATAGAGATCGATAGAGCCTACAAGAAGTTCGGTAGTTGCCGTCCTGCAGTCCCGATTTCAACGCTAGCCTTTCGAAATCAACAAACACGCACAAATACTTTATTGATGTTCATTGACTTTTATATATAGATAATGATCTTTATGTCATTTGAGTATATACTCTGTGACTCTATTTGACATCCAAGGATCAAGCGGATCAAGGTATCGGAATTTTGGTGTCAAACAATTTGTTGGCAATCACCGGTGCCAAGATTCATCGCCGGTCGCTGAATTTGAAAGGCTGCAGAATTCGACCCCAAAGACGGCCATTGCATTTCATGGCCACTTTTTGGACAGATTTGCAAGGTTTTGTCTCGCAAAATGTGTGCGTTGCATTCGCGGCCAGTCCATTTCTGAATGTTTTGGAAGCATTTGAAAGCGACGACATGCAAAGTGGCATAAAGTGGTTACACCTTGATGAACTTCTATTGTAATTTTTGTAGCATCTCACCTGTTCACTCTCGCTGGATGGCTTGAAGCAGACGCTTCGGACCAAGGGCTTGGCAGGCGCCGCATCCGGCACACTGAAAAATATACTAAGAAACGTCAAGAAAAACAATGGAATACCATGGAATAACAATCTTCAATGAAACTCGCGCACAATTCATATCAGTTCATATTAAAGCTCTGAAATTGTACGTGCTGCTTGATTCTGTGTGATGAGCCCAATCCCAAAGAATGACAGTTGATTGTCTCAGGTAGAGTATTCGCATTTGAGAATGTCAAAGTGTTAGTGATAGAATTGCTCCTCACATGGAAGATCACAATGCACATGTCCGAATATGTCCGAAGTATGTCCGAAGATGTCCGAAGTATGTCCGAAGTATTCCAATATACGCAGCATCACTCTACAATCTCTACACTTGGCATCACCACGGGCGAGGCCTGGCTCCCACACTCCGCGGTCTTTCAACTTCAGCGGAACCGGGATACAGTGAGGCTGTGGAGCAGCAAAGAGGATTTGTTCCTTTGAAATCTCGCATCTGCAATGCATCTGCTATATTCATCCATATTCATATTCCACAATACTGGTAGGGATGTGTAGGGAATTGTAGGGATCGTATTATTTAGATCATGTTAGGTGTTTGCTTTGGATCCGAGGGTCACCTAGTGTCACATAATAGGGTAATTGTGTTCGTTTTGGACTGATGCATCGCTCTTTGGCACTGGCATGCACTGGCCACTTTTGAATCGGGACCCAAAGGTTTCTGGGATTCTGCTAGGCCAACGTGGCACATTTTTGAAGAATGGACAACACCATTGAGCCCACCTGTTAGAGAGCGATGTACATCGATATACTTTTTGCTTGCACAGGCTAAATGTCGCTTACTGCCCCTTGGATGTTTGCTGCTCAGTTGGGAGTTGGGGTTGCTTTCACGTCCTTGTTGGACACTTGCATGGCTGAGCACTGGAACAGCTTGCATTTCTCCTAAAGTCTTTCGCACAATCTTCTTCACTGGATTTACTGCGCATACGTTTACAAGTTTACAATCACATACAATGTTTCATGTACATAGTGCCACCCGCTTTGAAACCGAGATTCCACGGCCCAACAGCAGTACTTCCCGCACGCAGAGCTGTCCAAAGTGCAGCCTCAGGCACAGAATGGACATGCATCCGCCAACAGTTATATTATGTTATATTATGTGTTTTGTTATTCTACATAGATTTGGAATGAGGTCTTAACCCCCAGCGGTGGAGTTGCAAAGCAATGCTTTTGCATTGGGTCCGCTTTTTCGTCTTTTGGCACTTTTTAGCATCCTTTCGCGTCTTGCAGTGCGATCCTTTCCTTCGCCCTGCCTTGGAGTGACGGTCGCTGTTTGCGCTTCAGCCCGTCTCTCAGATTCAAAGCAGCATGGCACTAAGACTGCGTTGATAACTCGATACGGCAACTCTTCACCGTGAATAAAGCAGCCAAAAAGATCCAAAAAGCATGTGTATACTAGAAAGTGCGTATCAGGAGTGTGGTTAAAGCTGAGGTCCTGCCAGCGCGGACAAGAGCTCGAAATGCGAAAGGACCTGATGCAAAAACTGTCATTATGACGTCAACATGGCGAAAAGGCTTTCAATATCGTGCTGTCGCATGTCCCAGACCATTTCCTGTTGATTAATTATGTCTAAAGGTTGAACTTCCTCTATATACCTAGATCTTCCAAAAGGCTGTTATTTCAGCCTGCGATAAAAGGTCAGCCTTTTCTTCGTTCGGGCTGATATTTCAGCCTGCGGGCTGAAAACCCAATTCGGGCGAAAATCTCCAATGAACAAACAGTGTATCAACATCTATGATAATCTTCTCTACTGGCACCGTCCTTTGCTTTTTACCTCAGCCAGCTAGTGATCTGTGCTGGCTGCAGAAAATTTGGTTGACGGCTTCTAACACGTTTTTTTGGCAATTTTGTTGATTTT
>Ga0126342_10007887_pt1 | contig 19038 bp, 19 predicted proteins | sample Cyp1metagenome_FD_92528 | JGI IMG/M metagenome (GOLD analysis project Ga0126342, IMG submission 92528) | Coral microbial communities from Lord Howe Island, Old Settlement Bay, Australia - Cyphastrea 1 metagenome | ecosystem: Host-associated > Invertebrates > Cnidaria > Coral ... | reverse complement strand
TTATTATATGATAATTCTATGGTTATTCCATGGTTATCATATGGTTATTCTATGGTTATTATATGATTATTCTATGGTTATTCTATGGTTATTCTATGGTTATTCTATGGTTATTATATGATAATTCTATGGTTATTCCATGGTTATCATATGGTTATTCTATGGTTATTATATGGTTATTATATGGTTATTCTATGGTTAATGATGGTTAATGATGGTTAATGATGGTTAATAATAATCTGGTTGGTGGTTGAGCCCTACCCCTCTGAAAAATCATGGAGTGAAAGTCAGTTGGGATTGTCATTCTCAACTGAATGGAAAAAAAATAAAAAAATGTTCCAAACCACCAACCAGGCTGATATTTTCAATGGATGATTTTGAGGGCTGAAATTCACCATGTTCCACCAGAAAGTCGGTGTGTGAGTCCTGGCTTCCTGACGACCTTTTGAACCACCTTCTCTTGGGGCTCCCTTTGGGAATACCCTCAACTTCAACTCGAAATCCTAATTGAGTCCAATCTGATGATCATTCTACTGGATGGTGCCCCCCAGGCAGATGTTTGTTGATTTATAACCCCATCTAAATACAAGTATTAAGTATCATACACGATTGTTGTTATAGTTATGTTCACCAACTTAGCTAACGAACTTTTTGGCCCCATCCTGTACTGGATTTTCTGGATACTGTATGATATTGTCATTGGGTGCATTCAATCGAAAAAAAAAAAAACATCCCTTACCCTCTGGTAATTTAACATAGCTATTGAAAATGGCAATTTATAGTGAGTTTTCCCATTAAAAATAGTGATTTTCCATAGCTATGTTAGTTTACCAGAGGGTAAATCCCCAACTGAGGCTGCGCACCCAGCATCACCTGCTCCGGGATGTACCGTGGGGGATCAACAATTTACAGGAACCAAAGGGCCAAAGGGCTATGGATTTTTTATCTGGGTGTTCGATCCATGGATTTTTGATCACTTACATCCATAATAAGGATCCAAAATGTAAGTCATCATAATATCCAAAGATGTTTGTTGGATTTTGGACTGGACATGTTTGAGTATGATGATGACCATCCATGTTTGGGAGGTATCTGCTGTACTGTACCTCAATTTACAAGGATCAGTAAATGTACTAATTAATTAAACATAACCCAACGCGCGACCCAACAGAATATAATCTCCAACATATGCTTGAAGCTGATGTCCAAAATCCACCAAAAAGAGACGCTATCAACGTGGGCAAAACGGCTCGGTCATCCACATGATCCTAGGATCGACTACTCCCTCAAGAACTCCGACTGGTTGCTGTTGTCACCCCCAAAAGGACAAAATCGTCCATTCTTATCAACTTTTAAGATTTTAATTACAGTAAAACCATAATGACATAGTAACTACACTTACGCGTCATTTTGCAATTCGGATCTCAATCCATTTGGATCCACTTGGATGCGTGCCATGGTCAGCTGCCATGGGCTTAATGGAGTATGGTTACCTATCCCATACTAGGAATCTAAAAATAACGGATATATTCCAATGAAATCCCCAACCAGGGTTTTTTTAGTGCAACTCTAGACCACGACACACACAAGGTAACCGTTGACATTTGTTACCTGTAAATGGTGCTTGTCACTTTGTCCGTGGGTCAATCTTGGTGCACAGTCAATCCCGAATTAACAACTTTTGGGGTTGTTGGAAATGGTGAATTGTTGGGGGTGTTGCCATTTAGTATGCCAGCATTACCCTCTGGCGGGAGCCCCCTGAATTGATCATCCGAAAATTTGTTAATTCATGCTTAAAAGATGTGAAAAGTTGATGTTACATAACCTGACACAAAAATTCTGGATGGACAAATACCCCAAATATTTCAGATATCCCATATTCCAATATCAGAATATTCACATATCCCTAATATGCTGTTCCCAAATATTAACATCCCAATATCCCATTGGTTCCCAAAAATATCTTGAACCACAGGCGCAACTGACAAAAGGCTGGCATTTTCATCACTACTATGCCGTCCTGTTGAAAACGTTAAATGTATCGTCAGCCCCAAGAAAAAAATAGATCCAAAGTGCCCGTCCTGTTGAACTTTGTTATAGATGTATATATCTGGTTGGTGGTGCAATAACCATCTTGAAAAATATGAGTCAATGGGAAGGATGACATCCCATATATGAAATGGAACATATATTTTTTTAAAACCACCAACCAAATATGTATATATATATATATACATATACATATTACCAATAGTTATAACATGATAAAACTCAGATTTGCAAACACTATAGAATAGTAGAAATATTACCAATAACTCAAAGATATTCTATTTTTACAGTTTTTTACTATGTGTTACCAATAGTTTATACCATCTGGTTATTAACATAGCCATGGTATAGATGGCTCATAGAAATAGATGGTTTACCGAACTTAAAAATGGTGATTTTCCATGGCTATGTTAAATAACCAGAGGGTACCCTCCAGTAAACTAACATGGCTATGGAAAATCACCATGTCTCATAGGTATACAAACTATAAATGGCCATTTTCCAGTTCGCTATGTTAGTCATTACCAAAGGGTAATTCCATATATTTCATGGATTCTCACAGGATATTCTATAACTCAGATATTCTATAGTTACAATAGTTATTACTAATAGTATAACTATTATATAGTATAGTATACTATAACATAGTAAATACTATATTATTCTATAACTATAGTATACTATGTATTACCAATACTAATAGTTTATATACTATGTATGACTCAGATACTCTGTATATATACCAATAGTATCTCTATATATATATACCAATATTTATGCATAGTTTACATAGGATCCAAGTATCTTCTTAGGAAGTGTTTGGGGTATAATTTACTATAATTTGGAGGCTTAAGTACCTTCTCAGACAGTGTTTGGATCCATAGGGACTATGTATTACCCATAGTTTACAGTTACATCTGCACGAAAAACAATGTCTGGCCCAATGTCTGGCGACACCTGAGATCTGCTTAATGGTTGCTTCTCCCACCTCAGCCGCAAGATTCGTGGCGCAGAGCGGCCGAGGCCATTTTTTTCCAAACAACGAATGGCCTCTGGTAATGACTGACCATAGGAAAACCATAGGAAAACCCATAGGAAAATGGAGGTTTACCCTCTGGTAAACTGACATAGCTATTGAAAATGACCCATTTAACATACTATGGAGGTTTTATTATTACTTATGTTGTTTGTTACTTATTCATAATTCATCATCCTCAATGGAGGTTTTACTGGAAAAATCATCTATAAATGAGCAGTGTTCAAGCCATCCCTCTATCATTCCATTATACTGGATCAATGGCCATTTCAGGAACCTAAATTAGAGGTACCGATTCCATATATAAGGCCTATTTTTCAGGCCTAAATTTCAGGGAATATCCCTACAAAATATGGCCAAACATGGTACTAACGTACCTCCATTTTAGGATCCTGGAGATCTCCCATTGACTGGTTGGTTCCTAGGGATTCCCTCATTCTTTGGATTGTTCTAATCCCCAATACATTCAAGGTGGGGTCCCCAAACGTTATAAGTTGGTTTAGATTCGCCTCAATAACTAGTTCGTTATTTTTGTACCATAAACCATAGTGAAATTGGAGTTATGTGAACCCCAACTGAACGCCATCGAACGGGGGCCTCACATTGTTGGGTAGATAGTTTCATCCCCCAACTCATCAACCCTGCCAGGGGTGGATCGCAGCCACTGCTCAAATGGCCTCTGGTCATTTAACGTAACGATGAAAAATGGTGCTTATTACGTTTTTACAACATGCAGTGCGGCACAACTATGAAAAATCCTGCTGATTCAAAAAAAAAAAGCTGATTTTCCAGAGCTATCACTGAATTACCTGAACGATCCTGAACGTATATGCAGGCTTCTTAATACAGTATAGTCAACCATGGTCTTTTGTCGCAGTTGAGATGTAAATCCTGGCATACAGTTTTCGCTATTGAAAATGGGCCATTTACTTCGTTGATTTACCATGATTTACCTATTAAAGTGGTGATTTTCCAGTTTTTTCTATGTTTACCAGAGGGTAAAATCCGAATATGGGGGTTCTTAAAATGAGGAAGCCCCAAGTCACCATAGGCTTCAAGACTAAGTCATACGGTCATCCATGACGACTGGATTATTTGGGGGTAACCCATTACTTAGGAAACCTCCAAAAAACGGATATATGAACATCCACTTTATCATCTATAAATCTAAAGTTGGAGATACCATCTGGCAATGATTCACAGGTTGGAAACTGGATCCAGGAATTTTTGGATGTGAATCCACTGGAAAAATTACCAGAAAACCGAGCACCCCAGCCGAACGTTTCTCACCACCTAGGGCTGAGTCCAAAAAAAAACCTGGAACAGGGCCTATTCACCACCCAAAAATTGTATTTTAAGGAGATGTCATGGTGATTTCATGGGATTTAATGGTGATGTCATGGGATTTGGTAGGATATAAAGGGAGTATGTTATTGGATATGTTTCACCTACTTAATGGTGCAAAATAACTATTGAGATAGGGGTGAATTGATTCCTTTCCTGAATCTGTTGGGGGCTTCCTATTGTTTTTTATCCAATAGACTGTATACAATTTACAGTATTATACAATTATTCTTTTTGGGGGCTTTACTTCATAGATCAAAAGACCCCCAATTATCCAAGTTCGTGTTTTTTATTGATGTATGGTGGATGGTTGCGAAATCCTGCACCTCTTGATAGGTGGGCAAAATCCCATTATTTATAAGGTTTCAACCATCCAAGGTGATGCAGGATTTCCTTCATCCACATTATGATCATGTATTAATCCCAAATTCTAAGTAGCATGGGTTTACATGGCAAATAGCAAAAAACTGATAAAATCAGGTACCACGAAACACCGTTTCTTACTCCTATAGATTGACTCATGGAAACTTTTGACTCACCATTGCAAATACATCTGCTTGGTGCTGTTTCACTGTTTCCCCATTCCAAAAATATTGTTCGACCGTCCAATAATGCATCTAATCTTGGGGGTCCATCTGGTGGGTATGTAGTAATTTCACCTTTTACGGGGCGATGAGTTTGGTAAAATCACGTTCCTTTGAAGATTGCCAGGGTACAGTAAATCCTATGGACCAAACAATATGGAATATGTTGGTGCACCAACCCGTGCAGGGATAATGAAATGTGCAACACAAGGTGGTGAATGGTGGGGACCACCACAGTTGGTTATAATTATATAGTTGGTTGAAAAAAAAACATCGAACTAGAGATGTTTCTACCACTAACCCTAGTTAAGTTAAAGTTACCCTCTGCTAAACGTACAAAAAAACTATGGAAAATATTGGAAAATCACCATTGTTAATGGGTAAATCAACTATAAAAACTGAGTAGGCAGGGCACCAGCTTTCATGGTTTGAAACCATAAATTCCATGGATTTTCTCATGACTTTCCCATGGCCCTGGCACCTTGTTGCGGCAACAGGAGCTCGCCTTGGATTTGGACCGATCTTGGAGCCAATGAGGCCATGAAATTGTGGTTTAACCAAGGAAAAATAAGGACAATGCGGGGAGTCCCTCATGGAAAAACAAACAAAGCATGGAAAATCACCATGCTATTCATGGGTAAATCAACGAACTGAATGGCCATGTTCAAGTTCGCAAAGTGTTAGTCAATACCAGAGGGTAACCTATCCATGTTCCGCATTGCGTCAGCCAAGGCGCATAGGAGGTCTGGCGGCCGCCAAGTGTCCTGCAGACTATCCAATTACAATGTGGGGCCCCAAAATGTGAGGTGAACGTTGGTTTATAAACCCCGCCATTATATAACTATAGTTATAGATATAGTCCCTATATAAACCCTGGTGAAGTTGGAGTTTTTTCAACCTACTTACCTTATGTGAACGTTGGTTTAATCCCCAGTAAGTATAGTTATTTTTGTACCATAACCAGTTCGTGAAATTGGAGTCATGTTCACCAACTTGTCGCGATTTCGTGGCCAAGGGGGCACCACGTATTGTACCCTTTTTTTTGCGGTGGTATTAACATTATTCAACACCATACCCCCCCAAAAAAAAATTGTATTTGGGCTTACCACGTTTCAACGTTACACAGCTCCATCATCAATCTGTGGCTAGATTCCACATCTCGAGTCTGAAGATAATGCTGTTCCGTGGTACATGTTGTGCGAAATGCACTCGGCCAGAATACACAAACATACAAAAACGTCAGTCCTGCTGTTCCAGCCATGTTTGGTTACCGCTGGTGGTTTTTGAATTCATCAGCCCCTTCAAAGTGGGGCCCCCAAACGATAGCTAAGTTGGTGAACATAACTCCAATTTCACTATGGTTTATGGTACAAAAATAACTATAGTTATTGAGGCTTATAAACCAACTTATAACGTTTGGGGGGGCCCCACATTGTTCAACCCCCCATGGCGGCACGGCATGGCACGGCACCTCGTCGTCTAAGTCGATGCAAATGGGCTCAGCCATGCTGCGATGTTCACCTAAACCATGGGCGGCGGTGCCGCGGCGAAGATTGGGAGATATATACACCAGCCCGGAATGATGGCAATCTTGAAGGTGAAAATGATGCTCAACTGGTCTTAGTGGATTTAGGATGATTTAGGATGATTTAGGATGATTTAGGATGATTTAGGGGTGTCCCCCCTCAATTTTCAAGTAGCAAAGCAAGATCTTTGTGTCAGTCTCAGCACTGAGGGAACATCCAAATGCTGGGATTTGCGGAATTTTCTCAGTGAACCTCTTTTCGGGAGAGCAAATCTCTTCAAGATCAACGAAATAAAAAGATGGACTATGGAGGTAAGAACCTCTGACTGTCATGACCATGGATGACCATCAATCTGAACTTTACTTCGATCATTCATCCCAGAAGCTGCCAAAAAAAATGGAGCAGATTGGGGTCGCGTTTGATGGGACGCAGCTGGAGCTAAAAATTCTGACGATGTCATGCTGATCGATTAAACATCAAAGCATGACTTGCAGTCAAAACATGATCATTCAATTCAAATTTCACAAGAGCGTCTAACCGATGATCTTTGTGGATGTCTACTTGGTGGCTCATTCCACTTAATAAGTGGGTTAGTTCACCCCAGTGATTGACATGGGATTTTTGGAGCGGGTTAATCCACTCAAAAAACTGGGTAGTTCACTAACCCACTTACGATTCGTGGCTAGTTCGCCACCAAGTATGGTATGATGATAGTAGGATTGAAGCGGAAAACCAGAGGTCTTGAAAAAGTGGTGATGCAATGAAAAATTCACCTTCGGATCTTAGAGATTCAATACCCATTGGGGGGATCCGGTTTGTCGGTGCTGGTAGAAAAATGCCAAAAAATGACTGGGGTTTTTGTTGATGGGATCCATGGCACACCATATATATTTTATATAGCACCATGGATCCTATGGGATATGAAGGTTCCACATGCTTCCACGTCGTGAAATTTCGGCCTGGTATGCTTATGAAACTGAAAGGTTCACTCATCATTTTTGTCCCTCATCCGATTCGAGTTCGCCTCAAAATCTGGGATGTCCCATGATTCGACATTTTTTTCCACAAGGGAACATGATTTTCTCAAGTTGATAAGGGATTCTAGATTTTGAGACACATCCATTCCTGTATGTCATGTAGAGTCTACAATCACCTACTGGTTAAGTATGGTTAAGTGAGTTAAACACTCAACAATAGGCCATCCTCAATTTGAGGGCACCACTATAGACTATCTGACTATCTCAAGTAGGGGAATATCAACGGGAATTTCAGGACCCTAAATTTTAGAGCTACGTAAACGTACCAGATCAAGCCATCATGCATATATTTTTTTTGGGGCTGTTTTTTTTTCCGCTGAAATTGGGCCCTCCAAAATATGCGAATCTTTATCTGGTAGGTACCTCCAAGTGGCCATCGAATCACACATGGGTGGTTTCTGGCAGAGAGGATTCCCCATTAACGGTATCCCCTGGGTCAGGTTGTTACAACAATTCCCTATCAAACTTTTAATTGTTGTGAACATTAGCTTGTTACTACTATGGGTTATATTAACAACAATCCCTAAACAATCATAAACTATGGCTTGCTATAGCTCTTAATTATTGTTAATTGCTATAATTCATCAACACCAGTAAGCCATCAACATGGTATATTTAGTACCCTCTGGTAATTTAACATAGCTATGGAAAATCACCATTTTTAATGGGAAAATCCACTATAAATGGTCATTTTCCATAGCTATGTTAAATTACCAGAGGGTATATTTAGTAGCTCATTGATGTTGTCATTGCGCCTGGCCAAAGCCCCACCTACAAGACAGGGAGGACGGACGTACGGTATCTCTGAGGTTCAGCCATGGCAGTGGCGGTTTCCCCCGAAGCCAGGTTCGTGGACGTGGCTGACGTGGCTGATGGATGAGGTTGGTGGTTTCAAGTGGAAGATCATCCCAAAAATGGGGCTGCAACGTTGCGAAAATATATTGAACGCGACTTTAAAACAAACAGCCCTAGTTGAAAAAACTAGTTGCTCTCTTTGAGGGATTCCGGACATGAAAAAATGGTTGCATGGATCGACAGGTGGTGACAAGAGGATAGGGATCAAACGGATTTTGGCCCATCGTTTTTGGTATGTTTACCAGGCCGGGTAGGTGGTGGTGCCATTGCAGGTTGGGATCTTGGCCAAAGCTGCTGTATCCTTGACATCCTGAATTTTCATGTTGTTGCGTAGATCCACTACTCATTGGGAGTATTTAATTGTCATCCAAACATCAAAGATGGCAACGCAATAGCTCCACATATGATGCAATAGATCCACACTCAACTGCTTGGTGGTGCAATAAAACACCATCTTGAAAAATGATGGAGTGAGTTCGTCAATGGGTTTCGGATGACATTCCATACATGAAATGGAAAATAAAAGCCATGTTCCAAACCACCAACCAGATACTCAAGAAGTACCCTCTGGTGATGACAAACAGTTCGCGAACTTGAAAATGGCCCAGTCGAAATAGTTGATTTTCCCATTAATAGCATGGTGATGTTCAATAGCTATGTTAGTTTACCAGAGGGTATATATATATACCCACTTCTTTTATCTACCCCATCTGGTTGGATGTTTCCTGATCTTAGCCCCTCTCCCCTTGAAGCGAAAGCACTGCGCGGAGAATCGTTGCTTAGTGGAGCCACACATCTCAGGTCGTCTCGTATCTGCAGGTAGAAATCAACTAAACTCTGTGTGTGTGTAGTTTGAAGAATTGGTAAACACATTTTCATGCATATCCAAAATTATAATTGTATGTGTACACACAGGAAACCACCCTGGGGGCTATTGAAAGACGCCAAAAGCACGCTCTTCCAACATCTTGTCATATGTTCCGGTCACCAGTCTGCAACTACACAACTTGTCTTTCTTGCTACTAGAGCCAACAAATTCATCTATGGGCTTCAGATTCTCGAGTCATAAACTTACAGTAACTCATAATGACCATATAATGACCATATCTAGTCATATCTCAACCATCCAAGACTACGTTCCTTTCTCAACGGCTGTCCATTGGGATGAGAATTTTTACCAGTTTTCCTGGCTTCGGAGACGAAGCTGAAAGTTATTGTTGATCATTCCCGAAAATTCCCTACGTTTATATAGCACAAGTAAGAAGAACGTTGAGTATTTTTTGTAGACCATATTATCAATGGGTAATTTCAGGATCCTAAAATGGAGCTACTGTACCATATAAGGCTATATGTTCTGGGGATATTTCCTTACAATGAAATTACCATTGATATTAGGGAGTCAACGTCTCGCAAACGGAGTCGACCATCCTGTGGATTTTTTTTTGATCTTTGGGATTGATCTTCCACGGATACCGCAGCACGTATCGTTTCAACCGCGTCGTCTTCGACACATCCGGCTCTTCAACGGCTCTTCAACGCAGACCTGACCGGAGAATCTGAGCCGTGCGATTCGAGGAATCGTTCGTAAAACAATTACGCAATTGGGTGCTGTGAAATTTGTCTTTGACGGATATATATATATATATATATTCATTAAATTGGATAAAACATGATAAACGGGATGTCACTATAGACATCTATAGACTATAACCATGGTATAAGCCCAAAAAAATTATGGACATCCACTTCGAACTCGGGTTCCCCGCAGTGCTCCATCTAGGCACGCTTCAGTTGCGCAACACCTGGCTGATGAGATTCATTGGATGTAATGGGATATTTCCCATCTGCGTTTTGCATGGTATTCACAGCATGTTAAACAATCGTAGAAACAAACTGCGTCACATTTGCAGCATCTTTTGATCCTCTACCTCAACTTTGCATGTTATTAAGCAGCAAAACCGTGGCCAGTGCAGTAAAGTAGGTCAGGGTTTGCGGCGTGTTGCTGGTGCTGTTCGGCTGGCAGTGGTGGTGCTTTTGTGTCCAATTTGCAAGGTATTTTGAATGGTATGTGCAGCATCCCGGAATTAGACAAATTGTCGCAGTTACATGATTTTTAAGTACACCCATCTCATGGAACAAAGAAATTCTCATTTCAGCTGTATTTGCATTGCAGCATCTTGTAACTGCATCAAACAAAGTCAGAGGACGACCAAAGGATTGAAGAACCAGGGGATCGAAGAATCACTGGAGCCTTACCCTCCGGTAAACTAACATAGACCCTGGCAGTCATCGGGGTTGGAAGACTGGTTTCCACTAAAAATGCTCTATTTTCAGGGTCAAACTGTTAATTTACCAGAGGGGATTTTTGTTGCTTTCCAATAATTCTAGTTGGTATTTTACAGGATCCTCAAATGTCTTTCCCAGTAAACCTCGATTTCGGCGTCCAACATCCGGCCAAGCCGCTGATGCACTGAGTCTCAGTGACCAGGAATCAAGCATGGCTGCGGGCTCCGAAATCCCCACAGAACCATTGCCAATCTTAGTGATTCCCAGAGATGTGTTGGTGATATCGTGGGAACATCACCTTAAATCTGTGGGAATCCCGTTCACAATTGCCAATCTTACCTCATATCATTGCCAATCAGCCAGATACCCTGCAAAAAATGACCAATTCTTTGCTGGTGAACGTAGATATTCCCATTTTCATACCAAAAGACTAGTTAGGATTAGTAGGTATCCATGTAAGATTGACCTAGGAACATGCAGGCTATGGAAAATTCATGGATGTTTTTTTTTTTGAACTTCTTAGGGAATTTGCCAGCAAACCATGATGGATTACCCTTTCGGGTGGAAATTACAGTCATCTGGGTAAATTATAATAATTCACTAACCTGAAATAAGGCTATCTTGGGGATGATTCCTCTTATTAACAATGATTCCAGTGAGGTCGCAGTGAGGTCGTTATAATTTACCCAGAGTCATGATGGCCTTCCAGTCTGATTCCGATCATCTCCACGCAAGCTTTCACGGAATCATGGACTCCCCACAGGCCAACAAAAATCACAGAAACATATAGCATAGCATACGTAGAAGAAAGTGGATTCATAGTATATTGGTTCCCGCCCAAGCTTTAATATATTTATTTGTCAAATTTGATTTTAAAGATTTTCTACTTAATTATAACTTGTAATATATGTGCCTCTATTAATTAAAGAAAATCAATGTCACGTTTTGCCAGGTTCTTTTTTCAATCAATACATTTCACATATTAGGTGGGTAATCACTATTACATCTATTACAGCACCAAGGAAAAAGAAATGAATCCCCCCCGAAAGGGAAAACGACAGTAGTAAAAGGACTCCTTTCCTTGAAATACGTCGGGTTGTTGGTGAGTTTTTTTCTGTAGATGAGCCATTTTCCATAGCTTTTTGTATGACTGGAGGGTATCACTATTTCCATGGCTGAAAAATCCAAGAACTCGGTTCTGATACCTCAAAATGCGAAATTTCATGGCTTATCATCCATTTTAAACCATTTTACCTACCAACAACCATATTATGGTTAATGATAGCTATTACATGGCTATTAATTATATGGTTAATGATGGTTAATAATAATCTGGTTGGTGGTTGAGCCCTACCCCTCTGAAAAATGATGGAGTGAAAGTCAGTTGGGATTTTTTCATTCCCAATGGAAATTCATAAAATTCCATGGTTCCAAACCACCAACCAGTGATTATTAACCATTATTAACCTTTTTTAACCATCATTACCCCATACTAAACCATACTAAACCAATGTTCCAAACCACCAACCAGATCCTGTTCCCTCTTAGAATATCTCAGGATATAAGAGTTTTGAGGTACCCCCGAGTATCCACCATGGAGCACCTGCCCAAGGGCAGTGGCCACAACGCACCGGCGCAGCACCCTCCTGCGCCGCACAGCGCGGTAGTAGCGTTGAAGATGTTTCTGGGCGAAAAATGCTGCAAAAAGTGTTACCCTACAAAGGGAGAATTTTCGAGATCCCATGTTATGTACGCAGATGGAAAAAACAGTTGCTGTTCATTGGTTTTCACCATCAAAAGGTGTTGTTATTGCATTGTTTTATCAAATACGAGTATGGGGGTAAAAATATACAACTGTCCGACCGCGTACCTTATAAAATGGCGTTTGCATTTGCTTACAGATTGTTGCAAAGCAAAAAAAACCCTACTTCTAAAAAGCCAAAGCCATATTCTGCAAGAAAAGGTTGTGGTGTGCTATAAAACCACAATTCGTTGCACTCATCCGTGTTGTCTTTGTTCAAAACATATGTATATATATTTATATTATATATACACTCAACAATAAATAAAAAACATGTACTTCCTAGTACGTAGTAAAACCATGTAAAACCTAAAAAAAACTTGTCGAATGCAAATTACAGCTGGGCATTGTTATGGCTCTGGGCACGGGGCCTTATCTGAATGTGATTCATTGTGCATCTTGAGAATGACATGCATTCAAACTGCAAGTTTAGAAGTACACCGCAGCCGCAGACGTGTTAAAATGACAAATTACATTAGACTTCATAAAATTGCACTGTCATATAATTCAGCGCAAGGATATTTAATATTTATCACATATTTTCCGTGGCGCAACAGCGCAAGGATACCAGTTTGTTCCACAAAAACTACGGAATTTTGAGAGGGGAACATGATTAGCTATTTGGGGATATTGCTAATTTGGGGATATATTTTATTGTAGGCTATCCAATCAATGGAATAATTTCTATTGCTAATTTGGGGATAGCCTATGGATCAATGGATGACTCGCGAAATCATTTACCAAAAATGAAACATTTGTTTCGTTAGTCAGGTCTTCGTCGGTAAAGCTGGTCCTCCCAACTCCGCTATATACGGCACAAATAAATGACTACAAAGTGGGGCCCCCGTTTACGATAACTAAGTTGGTTATATCATGTTATATCATGTTATATCATGTTATATCATAACTCCAATTTCACTACGGTTTATGGGACGCAAATAACGAACATTCGTTACTGGGGATGATTATAAACCAACGTTCACATCACGTTTGGGGGGCCCACATTGTATATGTGTCCTAGAAGTCAACGACTAAAGGATATGAGAGGCACATCAAATTTGTGGACTCGCTGCCCAGCCAATATGTTTCTTGTTTGTTGTCTTTCCAGAGAATAACAAGTGGGGTACCCTCCGCTAAACTATGCTAAACTAACATAGCTATGGGAAATGGATGGAAATGGACCATGTATAAATAGTTGACCGTCGTGAAACGTATTTCAAAGTGGTGATGTCCCTTGGCTCTGTTAGTTTATAGGCATTTACCCTCTGCGAATTTAACATAGCTATTGAAAATGACCATTTAGTTCGTTGATTTACCCATTAATAGCATGGTGATTTTCCAGTTCGCTATGTGGCTGTTTACCAGAGGGTTTTTCGGGTGCAACGAACTCAACCCGATTCCTCCGTCCAGGGATCGCACAGGATGGCCTGAAAATCGACAGGAAACGGCCTATGGCAATGGCCTAAAATCCATGAAATTTTGAGGGGTTCTGTGTGTAAATTGTCCCATCATACAATTTACAATTCCAGGAAATTGATATTTCTACCACTTTCTGAATGGGTAGCATGATACTCAACCATCAAATTGATAAGTTAAAATAGCATGGTTCTTTTGGTAAAGCGTCACCATCCACAGGATGACCAACCACGGTGAGAAGCTGATGCCAAACCACCCCTGGCGCAACACGACGGTCGTGGAAAATGGCGTGGGGGAGATTCCAGTGGATTTCTTGATGGACACCTTCACATTTACCCAAGATTACCCACAAGGTGGTGCCCCAGTTCGTTAGCTAAGTTGGTGAACATAACTCCCATTATGGTTTATGGCAGATATAACTACTGTATAGTTAATGGGAGTTACAGTATAAACCAACTTATAACTGGAGGGCACCATCTTGCAAGTCTCCTAGTCTAATTCCCGAAAAGAAGTGAATGGTTCATACCAATCTAATGATCAGGTGGTTTGGCACCTCAATTCGTAGCTCCCTCCAATCTCAGCTCAAAAAACAGCTCCCTCCGAACCACCAAGCAAGGCTAGACCCTCCAAGTACTTAGCCCATAATCTCAGTACTTTTGCCAATTTCTTGGTATATCTGGAGGCTCAAACGGTCCTAAAAATTACCCAAACTCCAGTCCCCACATCTGACACCACAGCCACCACACCTGTTCGCTCCGACATCTCAAGTCCCCACACCTCATCCCAAAGGTGGCGAGGTGGCCAGGTTTTTGTACCCACCAACTGGACAGGTTTTCCCCAGAAAAAATGATGCTAACAATCTGGTAAACATACAAAAAACTATGGAAAATCCCCATTTTTCATGGGAAAATCCACTATTTCTATGGCCATTTTCAATAGCTACGTTAAATTACCAGAGGGTAACAATCTGGTAATTGGTCATCAAACGTAGCTCAATTGAGAATTGGGATTCACATAAGATTTCTTGGGAAAATGATCTACAAATGGTGGAGTTTCGTACCATGTTTCCCCTGAGATTTTTTTTTCGGGATGATCAATCCCCGGTCGACATTGCACTCTGTGCACATCCCAAGGTTCAGAAACTGAATTGGAGGGATTTATATAAATCCGGTCCAGTTGACACAAAAAACATCAAAAAAACATGAAAATGTGTACCCAAAGTCAGCTATCTAGCCAAATCATAGGGTTTTTTAAGTGAAATTAATGGCTACCCAAATCATGGCATTGAAACAGCCAGGGTGAAATATGGGTACGATACCCAGATCGTCCTTGGGGATCAACATGACATATGTTTTTTACGCCCAGTCGATAGCGGCTAAGTTGAGGTAGTGGCTTAACCATGGTAGATGATATAACGAACTAGTTCATGAAATTTATAAACCAACTTATATCTGAGGGGGCACTGTAGAACCTCCAAAAATACTCCAAGACAATGGGAAACGTACGAAGATTCTGGGGCAAAACAACCATTTTTCAGGCTACAAACGGAGGGTCAAACGGTCCCCGGTTGACTCCCCTGCCAGGCTGCGCCAGGTTGCCAAAAGCGCATGGTCTGACACGGGACAGCTTTCACCTGTTTCCAGTCGAAAGTCAAGTTGCCAAAATCATAGGAAAAACCATTTCATGGGATTTATATCTGATTTATGTTTCCAGTCGAAAGTCAAGTTGCCAAAAGCGCAAGGTGATTGATTGTTTCCTAGGTTAGATGGAAAATAATTATGGCTTAATAGCTATGGACTATGGAAATATCATAGCTATGGTTAATCATGATGGAACAAGATTTTGGTCATAGATACCTTGCCGATTTTTTTAAACATAGCTATGGAGAATCCTTGTGGGTAAATCATCCATGTCAGGACAATGTTCCAAGTCGACTGCCTGGCTGATTAGGGACTATTCTCACCCATGATGGGAATCTGTGAGCCCCAGCTTTTTTGGCAAGTGTCCAATTGGAAATCATCTTAGCAATGTTAACCCCATGTCTTTCATCATTGAACTATGAAAAATACCCCCATCCCATCTCATGACATACAAGTTTGTTATAGTTTGTTGATAGGTTTCCCTGTTCCGGAATAATCACCAATAACCCAGGTAGGTTTCATAATTCCCTTTCCTAACCAATCAACAAAGGTATTTTTGTCACATTCGTGGCTAAAACCATGGGTTTCAATACTAAAATGGTCTAACGTTGGATGATTTGGGGTACCCTCTGCTTATGACATTCACAGTTCGCCATGGTTATTACGATGGCCCATAGAAATAGATGGTTTACCGAACTTAAAAATGGGTGGATGTTTCCATGGCTAACTGTTAGTCATAACCAGAGGGTAACATTATACAATTAGAAATGGGTGGATTTTTCCAGTTCGCGAACTGTTAGTCATAACCAGATGGTACCCTCCAGTAAACTAACATGGCGAACTGGAAAATCACCATGTCTCATAGGTATATAAACTATAAATGGCCATTTTCCAGTTCGCTATGTTAGTCATAACCAGAGGGTATATATATATATCACCATCATATTCCCATTGTTGTTGGTTTATAGCCTATTAACCACTATTAACGATCACTATTAACCACTATTATTACTATATATATATATCCATATAAAATCTGTTGGATTTACACCGTCACATCTTCCGGCTGACCATCCGTCCCAGTTCGCCAAAACCATCTTTCACCTCCATCCGGCAGGTCTCGCAGAAGAAACTGGCGGACAGGAATTCCAACCAAGACCTGAAGCTCATGATGTCCTGCTGCTTGCTGGTCTCCCAGTGGTCTTATCTAAAAAAAAACAACACATCATCTTCAGGAAATCCATGGAAATCCATGGTTTACTGGTTGGTGATGCAATTTTTCCATCTTGAAAAATAGTAACCAATCGATGTAACTATAGATACAAGATTGCTATAAGTATCATAAACCATGACTGGTTGGTGGTGCAATAACCATCTTGAAAAATGATGGAGTTCGTCAGTTGGGATGAGAGGGTAAAATTTCAAAAATATCCCCTGGAATGTCTGAGATATGGTTGAATGCCAAAAATGAAGCATTTCATAATATGTCATTAGTCCATTGCCACCAGATTTGTCACCAAGGATGCCCTGAGACAAAATCCGTGTCCGAAACTGTGCTTCCACACTTGCCGGCCACGTCCACGTGCACAGCCTTCACCGAAACAAATGTCACCAGTGGGGCCCCCCCAGTGGTCTTGAAACTCCTCCAAGTACAGCTAGTTTCCTAAAATGGGGATACCCATTTTATGCATGGTTTATTTCATGGAACATCCGAAAATAAAATGGATGGTTTTTTTGGGTAAGCCGATTTTAGGAAACACTATGTAGAACCATCCATCGAGCTATGTAGAACCATCCATCGAGGTAAGGATTATCCCAGCCACGTTTGATGACGGGTACCCTCTGGTAAACTAACAGTTCGCTATTGAAAATGGCCATTTAGAAATCGTGGATTTACCCATTAATAGCATGGTAATTTTCCATCATTTTTAGTATGATTATTTACCAGAAGCCAAAAAGAAAAATGAGAATCAAGCCTCAGTTGATGGTGAACCAGTCGCTGATACTCGCTGGTCAAGTCACTGATTCTTCGGATGAGTTTTAATAGTTAAATGGGTTTTGATGAAAATAGGATACCCATAGATACATCTAGATTACAGTATACGTAGAAGTAGATACATTGAATAATGATCAGTTTGAAAATTCCACTACCTCTGGTTTTTTAACACATGGCCATGGAAAATGGCCAATTTATAGTGAATTTTCCCATTAAAACCTCCATTTATAAGGGATTTTCCATGGCTATGTTAAATAACCAGAGGGTAATTGAGGTAAATCTCCCATTTTCAGACATACCAATACTATATTATATTGTTGGGTATGAATATATTACATATTATGTCCCACTGTAGTCCGGTTATATCACCATTGGTATACATGTTTATCGCGGTTTATCCCCATATTGGTTCATAATTACACCCATATTCAGGTTTATGATTCGGTACGACTATATGGGTTTATAATATGTTGTAATCATAATTACCCACAACATATTGGCTACGTGGTACCTATGATAGATTTACAAGGTGGCCCCCCTCCAACTATACTTTTGTTTATAACCCCCATTATATGGAGGTTTCCTAAAATATGGGTACCCCCAAATCATCCATTTTTATAGGCTTTTCCATTGTAAACCATCCATTTTGGGGTACCTCTATTTATGGAAGCCCCCATATAACTACTGTTATATGCCCCTAATCAACCCTTGAATTTAGCAAGTTATATGCACCAACATCTCGCGATCATAGACGGCCCCTGCTTGCAACTGATAGGAAATCAATGTTACTCATCGCGCAACAAATTTACACCAAAATATCCCTTGTTCATGGTGAAATATATATATATACATATCCACTATAATCAACCACCACGAAGATCCCAACCTATCGTTGGTTACCCTACTAATTTATCGCTTACACCTTGTTCATAGCTGAATCATCTTAAATCCTCATTTGTTGGGGGTTAAATCATGTGAAAAAAAAACGTTCAGAACATCAATTGGAATCATACGGCGGCTTTTTAGCCAGGCGGCTATGGGTTTAGCAAACAGCTCCACCACCATGAAAATAGCAGCTACCCTCTGGTAAACTGCCACATAACTATGGAAAATCATCATTTTTAATAGGTAAATCAACTATAAATAGCCATTTTCAATAGCTAACTGTTCGTCATTACCAGAGGGTAGATGTTCATCCCCTCCAAACCCTCCAAGTTTTTTTCATCATACTTGGTGGATCTTGGTAGCTCATCCCACCACAAACAGGTGCCGAGGTGCCCCCGGTGCCCCCAGTTTTTTGATGTTTGTTGGTTTAGATTCACCCCATTCACATCCATTAACTATAGTCATATCATGTCATATCATGTCATATCATGTCATATCATGTCATATCATGTCATATCATGTCATATCATGTCATATCATGTCATATCATGTCATATCATGTCATATCATGTCATATCATGTC
>Ga0126342_10007886_pt1 | contig 19040 bp, 17 predicted proteins | sample Cyp1metagenome_FD_92528 | JGI IMG/M metagenome (GOLD analysis project Ga0126342, IMG submission 92528) | Coral microbial communities from Lord Howe Island, Old Settlement Bay, Australia - Cyphastrea 1 metagenome | ecosystem: Host-associated > Invertebrates > Cnidaria > Coral ... | reverse complement strand
GAGGAGGAGGAGGAGAAGGAGGACGAGAAGGAGGAGGACGAGGAGGAGGAGGACGAGGACGAGGAGGAAGCAACTGACATAAAATCTAACAACCCTCACCTGGCAGGTGGGGAAAAACATAAAATCCCTATAAATTTGGGATTCTCAGGTTCGAATTCCGGGGGGAATTTCGCCCGTCGGGAATGGCCCGTCGCACCTGAGTTTCAGGTTCAAAGGCATCTGGATCTTGCTGAAAGCCATGCCTGCCGCTGGATTTTTGGTCATGGAGTTTGTGGGCGAATAGTGATTTAATGGCACACATTAATATGATATTAACCATATTTAACCACTATAAATGGTGATTTAACATGATTTACAGAAATTTGTTATTTCATTGGGATTTACCCTCCAGTAGACTAAGGTAGCTATGGAAAATGGCCCGTTTGTAGATGATTTACCTATTAAAAACTTTCCTCACACTACTGCAAGCATCGTCATGAAAGAAAAGAACTCCTGGTGTCTTGGAAAATAGTGATTTTCCATCATAGCTATGGCAGATTTGCAGGATTTTGCAGGTATCCTTCCTTCTGGAAAATGGAGATCTCCATGAATTGACATCACATTTCTGCCAGTTCCGGAAAATTGCCTCCAAACCCGTTGTTTTCCAGGATCCATGTTGGATTACACAAGGGATATTGTAAACCCGCTGCTCAACAAACCAGGTGCCCGCACTTGCAGAAAGGGGAGTTGACACACGTAAGCGATCGCACGTTCAGTGACGCTACGAGCTTGGCAACTGTCAGAAACTGCGGCATGTTTTGTCGGACAGGCGAAAGAGTTGTGCATGTCATCGGCATTTCGGATGGAAGGATGGAACCCCCATTCCATCCTATGGTCCTATTCCCAATGTGTCTTCCCATACACTTTTGCTCCCAGAATGTTGGGGTCCCTGGAAATTCCCTGAAACATATCAACGATGGCATGGCGCTCTACAACTTGCATGAAACTGATCTTGCACCGCTGTTTCGCAAATCCTTGTTTTACCATTTCATTCTGTGTCCTCCCTTCCACAGAAACAATAAGGATTGAATTGGGATTTCATTCGCGTTGACATAGTCTGTACATAAGCTCAAGACCCCCCCTGTTGAAGCCTAAGTAGCGACACTAAGAAATACAGGTGTCCTAGCAGGACACCTGTCAGAAATCGCAACATGTATCAACATGTTGTATCCTTGACCTTGATTGCTATGGATACTGACTATGGACTATGGAGAAGGACCTGGTGGCGGCACCAAAAGAATCAAGTTTGCTATAGATTCACATGCTTGATGCTAAAATGGGATGGTTGATATAAATTGATGATCCAACCCCCAATCTCTGAAAAACATTGTTAGTTTATGAAACAAAAAAAGTCAGAATTAAGCAACATCAGAAATTCACCACACTCTGAAAAGAAAAGGCCATGAAGAGAGCGTGAACGCTCATTTTTCTAGCGTATACCGTATACTTATACCCGTCGTCTGGAGGGAACCAACAGTAACCTACCAAAATCAGGACACATCTTTCGTACTTTGTCGTACTCTTGTACATGTTGATCTTTGTGGGATGCTCGTGATGACTGGGGGAAGTCTTCCAGACAATATTCTAGATTCTAGATTAGATATCATATTGTGGAATATCATCTAGATTCTAGATTGGATACCAATTAGATATCTAAATTAGATAATATTAGATCATATTGGATCATAGATGTGGATTTTCCAGATCCCCAGATCAGTTCCTCTGATCGTTTAACCAACAGGACTTTTAGCCGAATTAGAGCCCAACGGGTTCTGGAAATAAGTTTCTCCATAGCTTGTTATATCATGTTATATACCATATTTCCTGGTTAAATATGGTTAAATCCCAATGAATTGTAGGTAAGTCACTATTATTACTGGTTACCCTCTGGTAAACTAACATAGCTATGGAAAATCACCATTTCTAATGGGAAAATCCACTATTTCTATGGCCATTTTCAATAGCTACGTTAAATTACCAGAGGGTAGATCCCTTTTTGTTTGCCCTTAAAAAAAAGTTTCTGTTTTGACCCCGAGCTTTTCCGGTACTTCCCCACCCCCGGACTCAGCAAGAGAATTGTCGTCCTGGATCAGCAAGCTACTGGGCGTTGTCTGCTCAACCAAAGTGGACTTGGTGTAGACCACCTGGATTACCCTCTGGTAAATTAACATAGACCCTGGCAGATAGGGGTTGGAAGACTAGTTTCCATTAAAAATTGGTGATTTTCAGGGTCTATGTTTATTTTCCATAGGGTAGGTGGGATACACAGGATGGGTTTATTTATACTCTTCTTGTATGTGAAATTCGCATGAATTCGAAAAAAAAAAAACGTCAGCCGCCGGCTGACGGAGGATTCTCCAGTCACACCGACTTCTTGGTCGCCAATGAAGCATTTATAAAGATCAGCTGATCAAGATCAATGTCTCCTCAAAACTCATATATTCCAAAATGAGATGTGCTTCCAAGCAGAATCCTCCCGTGAAATTCCAAAATCCGCAACCATGACTTAACCGCAACCATTCATCCCAGCGGAGTTTCCTTAGGCGTCAAGACACGAAGTGCGAAAAGATCCCCCGCGGAGTTTCCGCTGGAATCAGGACTTGATCCGTTCCCACGGGAACATCTTGGCCAATCTGAGAGCGATTCCTGGGTTCGGCAGTGAAGGGAATGTGAGGCTTAAGTTCAGCGTCAGCACTTGGATGACCCAAAACAATTTCTCTAAATCATATATAATAATAATAATGGTGTATATATATATATTATAGATAAATGGTATATATATATAGATTTATTTATATTTATGGTACATCATTGTATCATATATGTATCTAAATCATATACAATAAATTATAATAATATATAGATACATATAGATATAGTCTATGTATTTCACCATTCTAATGGCAATATATTGGGAATCTAATGGGATATACATATATATATATATATATATCAACCAACTTGACATGATTCTTGGATTTCTTGGGTGTGTCTGAGAAAGGGGTATATTCCAAAATGACAATTCTCATTGAAAAGTGGAAAGTGATGATAATCCATTGGTTTTTGGTAGTGCCAAATTTTCAAACAACCTGATATCTATAGCCGAAACCAGATCTGGAAAATCATCTGGAATGTAGACCGCCATGTTTTTCGGGTTGTTGAAAGCAGGGGAAATATAGCAAGTGGTGAAAAATCGTCATGACTAATCATCACCCAATAACAAATTTGGGTGCTATCCACTTCTACTTTGAGCAATTAAATCCCTCTAAATCAGCATCAAATTGATAATATCCATTAAATCACCATAAAACCACCATAGAATCGCATGAATTCCCCCCATAAGTCCGTGTAAATCACCCATGAAATTCCCCTTGAAATTCCCCGCTTTGAAACGCCCCAGCCACTGTCCCAGATCGCCCGTGGCGAAGTAGGCCACATAGACGTCCACCCGCAACAGTTCCACAGGAGGGTCCCAGGATAAGACCTGCAGGAAGATGAACCCACTCAAAATGGCCCAACTTTTCAGGGTAACCATTCCGTAACCATCAAAAAATGATGGAAAATGATGGAAAATGATGGTGCTCCTACTGTGAAGATGAGGAGTTGAACCATGGAACAATGGTGAACACGTGGCTGTCAAACATGGGAGTATAAAACAGCCATATCACATGATGTGAATCCTGGACGAATGGATTCATATAACCCAAGAAGGTTTCCTAGCGAATCGGGGTACCCCAAAAATATCCCATGATGGGTTTTCCCTTATAAACCAATATTTTGGATCCCATGTATGGAAACCCCCATATCCTTCATAACCCAAGGCCCCCAAGGCCCCATATATATATCCTTACTTTAGAAGTAGGATCTTCCATTTTGGATACCGGGATACCACCATTATCGAACCCCCCTATGGCCAGCTAATTTCTGGTAAAGTCACATAGCTATGGAAAATCACCACTCTACCTATAGGTCAATCTATGAATGCTGCAATTTTCGCAGTCTTTTTAACGCTGGGTGGATGGGTGGTTTCCTACCCATTTTCGACTGGGACGTGGAACCCTTCCCATCCTCGGATGCTGTTGCGAAAGTTCCGTTCCGGGTACCCTCTGGTAAACTAACATAGCTACTGAAAATGGCCATAGAAATAGTGGATTTTCCCATTAATAGCATGGTGGATCTTTCCATAGTTATGTTAGTTTTTACCAGAGGGTTTTCACCATGTTTTGACCATGGCAACTCTTTCCGAACTTCCAAGGAACTCCTCCCAAGTCCAAGAGGTCCAAATCTTTGCCTCGCTGGGACTCAATGGATCACACACGATGAGCGTAAGTCCAATGAACAGAAACACTATAAATATCTATTATATAAATATCTATTATATAAATATCTATGAATACATGTTTGTATGAGATTCTATGGGTCTGTATTGTTTGATGATTAAGGAACTCAATATTAAGGTCCATATTTGTATTTAACTAGAACATTACTTAAATTATCCCAACATGCGGCTTTATGTGCTCAATGAAACTTGGGTAGTTGGTTGCAACTTCGGGAAACCTACAAGGTGCTGGTCAAATTTGGATTATCATCGCATGTTTTTGATGTTACAACAAGTTGTTTGACTCTTGAAACATTTGAAACCATCAAACAGAATTGAAAAATCAAATAGAATGCTGTGTAACTGTGTGGTGGCAAGATTAGTAATGTACTGTACCTCCCACTTCGGGAACCATCCGGACTCCATAATCACGATATGTAGTAGGAAACTTGTCAAATTTCGTCATGAAACTCCGTCCATGTGAAATACTGCAGCCATCTGCAGCCATCAATCAATCCCAAGCCCGGTTGCCTTGGTTGATCAACTATCTACTCTGGCTTCGTGTGAACATTTTCGCCAGTTTGCACGATCGCTGGACCAGATCTTTTGGACATTTGGGTCTGTCCAAAACTGGGGTGATGAAGCCCTAAGTTCCACCTCCCAATCAAAAGAGAATCGCCACTACATGGATGTGTATCTGAAAATAATATGGAAAAAACATGAAAAAAAACATTCTCACCGAAGTTCATCATCATGTTCCCATTCGGTCATTTTACATGGGAGCCATGTCCCCTTGACATCCCTTGACCAACAGGCGCTTTTTTGAGCCACGTCTTGACCAACGACGTGTCAAGTTGCCATCGAAGTGAAGGTTTGAGACGCTGGCGTTGAGATCATCGATGGCCAGTGCTGCAGGGGAGGATTGTTCCGCGAAGCCTGGTGCTTTCCCAGTCGTCATGGTGGTACCTACTGAAACCCATGGCGAAAACCAGGTGTCATCTATTTGATGGCGGTTATCTATATCATTCATTTCCATAAGATCATAAGTAGGAACAAATCTACCTAGACCCTCTAAGTAGTGTTAGATTTGCTGTTATGCTATCCGTTTTGTGGGAGTAGACAATTTTGACCCATGCCCATCTCTAAATCTGAAGTCCCTAATCTGTTTCCAGAGAAACATCCCCAGCCCTTTCACCTGCCGCGTGCTAATGCTGTCACCTTCGTACATTCAGTCAGTGGCTTGGTTTTCACTTGAAAGACATATGTGATCAATGACAACGTAGACCCAACTACACATAAAAATGATGTTTTGTCCCATAATTGTAGTCAGATTACCATTTTTGTGATATTTGAAGGGTCAAGGAAGGCATCTATGGTTTTCAGCAACCAACATAGGGGTTCTGCTGAATTTCAGCCCGTGATATGTTTAACATATTCAACCCATTCTCGGCTTGCCTTGGATACCTTGCAAAACAGGTTGATTTTTGCCCAGCCCATGACCCTCATGCAGGGCTAAGACGTACCCTCTGGTAAACTAACATAGCTATTGAAAATGGCCATAGAAATAGTGGATTTTCCCATGAACAAATTGTGATTTTCCATAGTTATGTTAGTTTTTACCAGAGGGTAAGAATCCTAAGAGTACCCCAGGTTTTTTTTCAGCGGAAGTCTGGCAGCCTGGGCTCCGAACCGTTCCCTTAAAAAAGCAAGAAACTGGACCGGGTGTAGACCAAGAAATGCGTGTAGTTCCCGCGATTCGTTTCCACCGGCACCGTGAGATTGCTCTGCTTGACGGGCACCTGTCATGACATCATGGCATGGTCATGGTGCGAAAAGGGTGGTTGGGAAGGAGAGAAAACAGAAACACCATGGAAAACCCATGAAAATTCATTGTTTATCATGGTTTATCATCATGCTTAATTAATCATGTTCTCCCTCATGTGATGGCAAAAAAAACGATGGGATCTAATGATATCCAGACAAACCCACGTAGGAAACATGGGTTGTTCACCTGAAAAAAACTATGATCTGTTAAAAATAACAGTAGCATTCTTGGATTGTGGAACCCTGAACCTGACCATAAGACATCACCAAAATGGATCGGAAGTGAGTTGCTAGTGATGGACATTGCCATCTCTCTCAGGGTGCATCTGCTCAAAAATCATAGGGGTTTCATGGTTTTCCTGCCGTTTTTTCCTGCCGTTTCCCTGACAACCCCCTGAAGTTCTGATGATTCTTTGATGACGCGCCTCCAGGTATTAATCAATACCAGGGAATATCCATGTCATATTCATATCCCTATAGACACCATAAATGGATAAATGGAGCTATATGGTCAGGAGAGGCCTCAGATGGAATATTGATGGATATATATATATATATATTATATATATCCGCATTATAAGATCCAATTACCTATGGATCAAAATATAGGATGGGATACTTTATGGAGATAATAACCCATTCATAAAGATACTCCGTTGATATCCACAGAAAAGGAATTGTCCTTTATATAAGATTCCAATCATACTTAAAGTAAAACCTTCATCTACAAAAGGGAAATCCATCAAAATTGGTGCAAACCCCATGAATTCGATTAAAGAGCCCCACAAGATCAAGGATATTCCCTAAAGATTCCCCAAGTAGTAGATCTCCCATTGGGAAAATAGATCAAATCATTTTCAGCAAATTCAAATAAAATCTCATGAAATTTCACTATTCATTCCCATTACTCCTTGCTAAATCACCATTGAATCATCAGAAAATCACATTGATTCCCCATGAATCCATATGAATCCCAACTAAATCACCATAAAAATCACCATTAATCCCTGTTACCCTCTGGTAAACTAACATAGCTATGAAAAATGACCATAGAAATAGTTGATTTACCCATTCATAGCATGGTGATTTTCTATAGTCATGTTGAATTACCAGAGGGTACATACCATGAAATCATATGAGCCATGGTCAATACTCACTATATGGTTGATGGTCATCCCATCCATAATAAGGATCCAAAAAAATAATGGTGAGTATAAATCCCATTAAATCACCATTGGATGACTAGCCCCTATTATATAATGGTTATTAACCATGAGTATTGACCATAGCTCATATGGGTTTGTCTGAAAATGTTGGGTTAATCTTCCCAATGAAATAGCCATTTAAAAACGGGATTGTCTGATCAGCAAAACCATTGGGTTTAGGGGGTACACGACATTTTCAGACACACCCATATGAAAATTCCACCATGAACTCCCTAGGGAATCGTTGCAACCTCTGCATACAGCGGCCCACGGCAAGGTCCAAAAACTCCACCCGCGTCGCTGTCATCACTGGCCTCATGGGATTTGCCATGCGAATCCATGGGATTTGTAGGACATTTACCCTATGTCAAAATAGCTATTGAAAATGGCCCATTTATAGTTGATTTACCTATTAAAAATTGTGATTTTTCCATAAAATTTCTGGGATTTTATGGTGATTAAACCTAGGATTTTTGTTAGGGGAGTCGTGGGGAATGAATGGGATTAGTACCTAGACCATCCGTTTGTACCCATAAAAAATGTGTTTTACCGTAAATACCCCATAATTTGTTGGTACTTTATGGATATTTTGGTGGTATTTGGAGGGTCTAAGTATATTGGAAATTCGTAGGAAATATAGGATTTTAACCTGAGAATTTATATACTATCACCATTGTACATAAGACAATTTCTGGGATTTACGCAACAAACTATACAAAACTAAATGGAAATGCCATCAAACTCGAGAGATTTACAATTAGCTGTCAATTTTACAACTTTTGGGCTGGTATTTGGAGGCTTCCGGCACAAAAACAATGGGATTTACCTAACAAACATTGGAATTTCCCCAAGAAACTTACTTGGAGGACCCAAAAAAAATCGCGGGTTTTCTGAAACTCGTCATCCCATTTGCGCCAATGTGTGTTGGGACATCTACAAATGGGGGATTTTCGCCAAAAGTTATGACATCCCATCGATGGGTTTGAAGCCTACCGGCTCTAGTGGAGCTCATGATACAAGGCCGAAAAACCTGGGATCTAAACTGATGAATGCTTGGATTTGGTCAGCATAGATACCATTAATTAACATGTACCAGAAACATGATCGAAAAAAACAAAAGTCGTCTTGCTTTGACCAAGAATTCTGACCAGGTCTTGAATGGTGTTCAAAGTATATGGCAGATACGAAGTGCGGGCAGATTCTCTGCAAGTTGGCGTAGCCAACAAGTGGCTGGTAATTTCCACAACATCGATCGATAGAAAAAGGTGGTCCCCAGCAAGGAGGACTTGTCCTGACGATTCGGATCTTGATGTCATAGCCGCTATAGATTCATGTGACTACTGTTACTAGTTATTGAAACTAAAACAAAAAAATACATAAATCCAAAATCTTAAATAAAATTATGATTAAAAACTCCAATACTTCATAAACCATAGTGTGGTATTCCATATCACCGTAATTATCCACATCAAACTCCATATCACACATCAACTTGAAAAGTTCGGTCATAGTTTGATACTTACCCCAATGCCATTCCCATTGACCCCCATTAGATCGCAATGATATCCCCAAATACCACCATGTTTACCCTTTTTGATTGTCAAATCACAAAAAATCCCATTCGAATCCATATAATCCCATTGTAATCCATTATATAATAAATATATATATAATATAAAATATAATATATATATATATATATATTTAATCATATATAATACAATATATAGAATATAATATATATAATATAATATATAATATATAATATATGATATATGATATATGATATATAATATATAATATATACTATATAATATATAGTATATAATATATAATATATAATAATATAATAATATAATAATATAAATATAATATATAATATATAATATATAATATATAATATATATAATATATAATAATATATATATATATTATTGTATACACATACCTATACGAGCCGTTTGTGCCCATAAACATGCTATTTTACCCCATCATTTGCTGCTACATTTACCATTTGGGTGGCTTAGAGGGCACCCGGCGCCTGAGATGTGTTGCCACAGATCCAGGAATTCGACTGGTTGCTGAGGCCTAAAGCCCAGTAGATGGCCTTGCGAACGCGAACTTGGTGAACATATATAGTAAATATCTATATAGTTGATGATATGATATATCTAGTATCTATAGTAACTGCTTGGTGGTTGACCTACCCATCTGAAAAATATGATTTGGTCAGTTGGGATGATGACATTCCCAACTATATGGAAAAATAAAAGCCATGTTCCAAACCACCAACCAGTTTTTGTTGCATGTTACCATCCTAAACCCTCCAGATACAAAAAAAGGTAAACGTACGAAGAATATGTCTCAAAAACATGTGTGCCCCTGCAAAGTGTTAGAAAAGTCAATGCCACAAACAATTGATTCATCCAGCAAGAATGACATGACTTCCCAACGGCACACCGTTTGCGGCACAAGAAGATGACCGCGGCATAAGTTACCACTTTGACCCAGTACTAAAAATATGTATGATCTTTTTGGTGAGTGGAATTTGTGGCACAATTCTAAGCAGGGAGATCATTCAGTGTGGGCAAGGTCTGGGATGACCCGAAACACCATGAGATCTGAGGTCGAAAAGAGAGGTTACGATTCCTATCATCCAAACATCAACTTATCATTGGCGTTTGGCTGTAGTGCAAAGCAATGAGACGGGCAAGGGACGTGAGGCAACAGGAGGTTGAGCCTTCTGAGGCAATCCTGAAAAATCATTGGTTTGTTAAGATTTATGACACTTGGAAAGCCAAGAATTTTGCCATTTTGATTGATTCAATAGTTCAACATAGTTCAACCATCTTTGATGTTCAACATCCAATTTTGTTTACTCACGTCCCATGTCCAGCTGATAAATCATGTATTATGCTTGAATATGCTTAAACAAACAATTTCGACTGCTACCTTCCTTTTCTTGGTCTCTCAAATACCAACTCTGCTTGTTTTCAACTCGAGCCGGTCCGCCCGTGTCAGGTGCTTTTCAATGACAAATCCACAGTATATAAAACCACTGAAACCACTAGCTGATCCATTAATCCCCCATGACCCCTTTAGAACTTTAGAATCACCATATATCACCATAGAATCCCCATCAACTCGTATGAATGTACCATGAAGTCCCTGTCTGTTAAACCCCATGAAATCCCTTTAAATCCCTTTAAATCCCCATGAATTCACCATAAAATAATCACCCAAAAACTCCATGAAATCCCGAAAAATCACCACGCCGAGAAGCATAGGACAGCACCTGCTGGTCGTCTTCCGGTTCCGCCCAAGACAGCACACCACCCAGCTCCAGAGCATCCAAGTCGTAGTCATCAAAGGCCACATCTGACCTGTAATGGATCCATCCTCAATGGAGATATCATGGGGATGGGGATATTCATGTGGGTAGATATGGTAAACACATTGGTAGATTAATATGGGTACATGATGGTACATGAATAATGATCCTTATTTTGCACGTTTTCCACATCTTATTAATGTATACAGACAAAAAGATGTGGAAAACCGCGTGGTTTCCGCTACAAATCGTTGATTTCTCAGATCTATGGTATTTACCCCAAGGTAATATGATCAACAACAATGGGATATCATGGCAAAACCAAAAGAAAAGTCGGTAAAAAATGCTGATTTAAGCAACCAGAGGAGATCACGAGCGTAGAATGGATAGACCCTCCAAATAAATACCTGCAAAAATTGGCCAAAGTAGGAGGGTAGATAGATCTGAAACAAAAATACACTGATTCACACTGAATTTCGGCCCCAATGGGTATCATTCCCCTTCTCAGAACACCTTCAAGTGACACGACCTCGCCGAATCTCAGTCTTGAAAAAAGTCATGGATAGGGCCCAAGTTTATGGACTGAGGCATAAGTCATCCTGTTTATTCGGATGGAAAGAATCATGAACATGACTAATTACATTTTGCAAACATGCCCTAAAAACTCCATGCCTGAGTTCTAATCCATATGTTTCTTGGGTTTTCTCAAATTACAATCGCATTTCTTAAACCGCCAACCAGTTTTACTGTGATAATCCTACAGTACGGTTTCTGACCCTGATCCCTTCAAACACACTTCCACGGGATAATTGATTGGTTAATCACCCATTGGTCAAAATGCTATAACATTATATAACATTTAGCAGTAAAATCGCGATGTTCATCAATTTTCCTTATTGCAATGGCAATAAATTGAGATGTCCTTATTGAGAAGGGAACATGTTTCCTTCTTCAGATTAATATGGAGGTTTCCGGCTCGTCATGGGGGGACCCCCAAGAGCTGGATGGTAACCATTTCCATGGGAAAATCCCAATCTCTAAAAAGGATGATGAAGGGGTACCCCTATGACTCAGGAAACCTCCATTATCCCATTAAATCATCCCATTATTATCCCATTATATATATATCCCATTAAATTATCCCATCAAATTATCCCATTAAATTATCCCCTATATATATATCCCATTAAATTATCCCATTAAATTATCCCATCAAATTATCCCATTAAATTATCCCATTATATATATATATCCCATTATAAATTATATATATATCCCCATTATATCCCCATTGTCACCATGTCTCTGGTCAAATTATATCCAAAAAAAAATCCCCATATGCATCTTCATGATATCTCGATGATATCCCAAGATTTTCCTCAAGATGGCCAAAACTGCAATTATCAATTTTCCCCATCCCCATTATATCCCCATTATATCCCAACCAAAATTTTCCTCAAGATGGCCAAATGATTCCAGCAACATCTCCAAGTGTCCCGACACAGAGGCGTCCACGTCGACCAAGACTTGGCTCGTAGGGGTTGTCTGCTCCACCAGAGAGGACACCGTGTACACCTGGGATATGTCAGAGATGATGGAAAATTGGAATTTCCAGGTGTACATATGATGGAACATGTCAGAGATGATGGAAAATATATGATTTCCAGGTGCACATATTGGATATACATATGGATATGGATACTACTGAATAAAATATGTGCTGTTTCTGAATATATTAGTCCGTATGTGCATATCATTATATATATCCTGTGGTATCCTCTGGTACTTCAACATGGTAGTTAAACATCTTCCATGTTCAAACCCGACATGCTTGTTGTCTGTACCATAAGGTCTGGTACAGCAATCTTAACCTATAGTGCAATGGGACAGCAAGTAGATTCGTGCTACAGAATAGTGGGCCTCCTAAGGTCAAAAAAACATTTAAAAAAAAACAACTAAATATCAAATTAAATCACATACACCGTCTAAAAGGTCGCTTACATGGCTCGCTTCCAGCTTCCTTCAGAAAAAATCCACCTTGGATTCGCAAGTTTTGTCCCCTCTTCTTGGCCAGTATAACCTTTTGATTGATCAACAAATACCCTCTGGTAATTTAACATAGCTATGGAAAATCACAATTTTTAATGGGAAAATCCACTATAAATCACCATTTTCCATAGCTTTTTGTATGTTTACCAGAGAGTAATCCTTCATTGAGGATTAGACAAACCACCTCTTGAAGATGGCCATTTCGCATGACACCAAGCCTTTCTTTTCCATCCCTAATGACATCATCTCAGGGCCCACACTGCGAGGCGTTGATAGATCTGCTTTGGCGTGTCCTTGGCTGACCCACATAAGCTGATCTGTCAAAGTTGAGACCCTCAAAAGATCTTAGAGTAACCACTAATGATGTCATTTTGGGATAAATAGATGGGCCGGTTTGGCAACTCACTTTTTCTTTGAATGTCTGTGGTGTCGCATTTTTTTGGCTGAGCTCTTTTTCTGGTGGGGGAAAGACTGCAGCGGAGAAGTTTCTGCTTCTTTGCAAATCTTTGCAACATACAACATATATATATATAATTATCCACGCTATATGTCAAAAATAAGACCATTACATCAATTGCATCATGGAACATATATAATTGTCGCCACCATGTGTCCAATTTTTGAGCTTTGTCACATCCCCATATTAGCCCTTATAATCTGGTTGGTGGTTTCAACCCCTCTGAAAAATATGAGTTCGTCAATGGGGTTGGGATGACATCCCATATATCATGGAAAATAATCCAGCCATGTTTGAAACCACCAACCAGTTGATTATTAACCATTAATTATTAACATTTATTAACCATGATTAACCATTAATGGTTAACCAGTTGATTATGAACCATTAGTTATTGGTTGGTTTATTAAACTGTTAACCATTATTAATCTGGGTAAATTAAAAATATTTCACTAACCTGAATTAAGGCCATTTGGGGATGATTTCCCTTACTAACCATGATTTCCAGTGAGGTCGTAGTGAGGTCGTTATAATTTACCCAGATTAATAAATTGTTTAACCATTAATCATTACCCTATACCCCATAGGATCCATGTATGCTATATATGGTAACATTTACCATCAATATACCCCAAATGTTAGCATATATACCATACATGGATCCTATGGGCTATACTAAACCAGTGTTGGAAACCACCAACCCGTAATGATCCCTATAATCTCCCACTGCTCCCCCTGCCGTCAAGGCACGGCCGGGAGGTTCAAGGAGCTGTTACTCAGGCCTTGACCTGCGCATCCCGCCGTGGATCTTTCGGAGATTTCTTGGGGATTTGCAGGTCTAGGTATAGCTGTTGATTGGCATAGGCTTCTATGAGTATATTTATGAAGGGTCTGATTCGCAACAAATTATACCTTTATTGATATGAGTCTAGGTATTTATTGCTACATTGTTTGGTATTTGTTGTTTAATCAACAAACAATTGGAGATTCAACAAACGATACATGTCCAAAAGGATGCGCTGGATATCCTCAGACTCTGAGGTCTATGCTTAGGATACATCAAATATTAGGCTATTCGCTGGTTAATTGGGTTTATAGTCTATATATATACATATGTTTCTTAAACATATAAGCAAAACTGTGGGCACCAATTGTTTACTTTTTCAAACAGCCAGTTCATCCTTAGCCATGAATACCCCATTATGTCCTACATTTAGTTGTATCCATACAGTCGTCGATGATTTATGATGAGTTGCTGAGTTGCCCACTGCGCGCCTAGGACAGATCGACCGGAGAAGTCCTCTGTGGTCAGATACACCGAAACGTTGTCGACCTCAAGGACTGTGCAGAAGTGGCCGGGCCCCGCGAGACAAGAACTGGTGGTTGAGACACCCTATTGACAAGATGTCTATATAGTCAGTAAGGTGATCAAAATCGGCATGGAAAGTACACATTAAAAACCGGGGTGTGTCCCATGTTCATCCATGTTCCAGCTCGGACGTTTTTTTTTCTCGGATTTTTTCACAGCAAATTTTGGGTGCAGGATGGTGAAGGGCAACTGAAGGTGCTGCAATCTGCAACAATGCCATGATGCCCTTTTGGAACAAGATCTGTGGAGCCTTTTGTTTTTGGAACATCGAATTTGCCTGGCAACTACTGAAGCCTCAGCTAATCATCAGTCAGCAAAAAACTGATGTTACCAAAAATGGGATGTAACTAACATCAATCCAATTGGGGATGTATTAGTACTGGTATTTACTAACCATCTATTACTAACCAATAGTCAGCTAATCAGTTGAATTTGCTTAACTTCTGTGGGAAAATACAACAAAAGTTAGTAAATACTAGTTAACTGATCTAATTTTCCTAACCATCTATTACTCACCATCTATTTGCTAACCATTCGTCAACTTCTGTTACATCAACCAACCCAGTGGTTCCCGGGAACCTCTCTTGTTCGTCCCATCACCAAGACGCCCTGGAGACTCCCAAACTGTTGTCCTCTGGAAGCCTCAGCAGCTGAGGTCACGGTGAATCCAGAGTCGGATGACTCTGGTGGTTTCAATACTAAAATGGTCTAATGATCTAATGATTTGGATGATGTACCATATAAAGCCACATAAAGCCATATTCTTGCAGATACATCCCCGAACGTAGCACTTTGCCTTTTTTGGTACCTCCAATTTAGGGTCAAACGGCCATTGGCTCGTTGCTGGTTGAGGGTAAATCTTGGTTTTTTGGGGGGATTCATCTGAAACGAGCCACTTGCAGTACAACTCAACAAGTTTGTTGCAGTATTTATGTGGTTGGTGGTTGACCTACCCCTCTGAAAAATCATGGGGTGAAAGTCAGTTGGGATCATGACATTCCATTCCCAATAATCCTAATATGATGGGAAAGTCATTCAAAATTCCATGGTTCCAGTCACCACCAAACCAGTCATCAACAAGGGATTCATCATATACCCTCTGGATATGACTGATATAGCCATGGAAAATCACCACTGTTCATAGGTAAACCATCTATTTCGATTAGGGCCATCTATACCATGGCGAACTGTTAGTCATAACCAGAGGGTAACTCCCTCCCCGGCCCGTGATCCCCGTAGTGATCAACAGATCCAAGCAACGCCCACAGGATTCGGCCGCCAAGTTGGTTCATGTCCAGATCCTGAAGCTATCCGAAGGTGGGCGGTTTTGGCCGGTTTTGAAGATAGCTAAGTTGTCAAACAGATGTCCAATCAGTGTAGCTTTATGATTTTTCAGTACCTGTTGATGGATGTTTTTTTCGCTGAGGGCCTCACCTCGGTTTTTTTGACACATTGAACCACTGGATTCCAATGGATTCCAGGTCCGCTTTATGGTCCACTGATAGGGGGCCAGGTAAGTACCAGGTTCCCAAGTGAAAATTTCAAATGAGCAGGTCCTGAAAATTTATTTCAAATGTGGATCATATGTGTTAACATCATTTATTTATTTAAGTTTCGTTTTTTATTTAAACAACATCATTCTATGAGTGATAATTTCCACCGGGTGTGTCATAAGTGTGTAGTTTGTTTTCTCAAAGTGATGACCAAATGTATAATCATGTATGATATGTAATTTTGCCATTCTGGTTTTTCACACAATCATATTTTACCAATATCACAATACACTATTGTAAATTATACAAATTTCCGTATAATATTATGTGTATATATATATTCCTATAGTTTCCCAATTGTACATTGATAGATTTCCACTTATACATGTTTTATTCCTAAGCATATAGTTTCCCAATTAATTCCAGTTTGTGAACTATAAAAAACAAATATATTCCTATGGTTTCCAAATTATATTCCTATGGTTTCCCAATGATATTCCTATAGTTTCCCAATTGTACATTGATAGATTTGCAATTATACATGTTATATTCCTAAGCCTACAGTTTCCCAATTCATTCCAGTTTGTGAACTATAAACAAAATAATTATATTCCTATGGTTTCCCAATGATATTCCTATAGTTTCCCAATTGTACATTGATAGATTTGCAATTATACATGTTATATTCCTAAGCCTATAGTTTCCCAATTCATTCCAGTTTGTGAACTATAAAAACTCGTTATATTCCTATGATTTCCCAATGATATTCCTATAGTTTCCCAATTAGAGCCCTATAGTTTCCCAATTGTACATTGATAGATTTCCAATTATACATGTTATATTCCTAAGCCTATAGTTTCCCAATTCATTCCAGTTTGTGAACTATAACCAAAATAACTATATGCCTATGGTTTCCCAATGATATTCCTACAGTTTCCCAATGATATTCCTATAGTTTCCCAATTGTACATTGATAGATTTGCAATTATACATGTTATATTCCTAAGCCTATAGTTTCCCAATTCATTCCAGTTTGTGAACTATTAAAAACAAATATATTCCTATGGTTTCCAAATTATATTCCTATAGTTTCCCTATGATATTCCTATAGTTTCCCAATTGTACATTGATAGATTTCCAATTATACATGTTATATTCCTAAGCCTATAGTTTCCCAATTAATTCCAGTTTGTGAACTATAAACAAAATAATTATATTCCTATGGTTTCCCAATGATATTCCTACAGTTTCCCCATGATATCCCTATAGTTTCCCAATTGTACATTGATAGATTTCCACTTATACATGTTACATTCCTAAGCCTATAGTTTCCCAATTAATTCCAGTTTCTGAACTATAAAAAACAAATATATTCCTATGGTTTCCAAATTATATTCCGATAGTTTCCCAATGATATTCCTGTAGTTTCCCAATGATATTCCTATAATTTCCCAATATTTACTAGTTCCTATGAATATACCCTGGGGTATATTAACATAGACCCTGGCAGTCATCGGGGTTGGAAGATTAGTTTCCACTATAAATTGGTCATTTTCAGGGTCTATGTTAATTTACCACAAGGTAGTAATATCCATTAACCATCATTAACCACCATTAACCATCATTAACCATCCAATTTACCAGAGGGTAATATTTCCTATAACTTCCAGTTTGCCCATTTTCAGGACACCCAACCATTTGTGGAGTCCTCATCTATAAAGCTCAAGTTCAGCACATTGGCCTGGCGCCCAGTTACGTTTGTTGGCTTACAAAGCCCATGAATAGTATACTTGTAAGCATCATAAACCATAGTTATCAGTATCATAAACCATAGTGCAATGGGGGATAAAACCATAGTATCATAAACCATAGTTATAAGTATCATATACCATAGTGATATTAGAGTTTTTGTGGGGCCACATTGTATAAATGAGGGCTATAAGATGGGGAATACTAATGATTGCTATATAATGGATATGAAGTATACAGTACTATGGGAATTATATTTATTTTGCAAAATATTATTATCATTATTCTATATGTATATATTTATCATTCTGTAATGGCTATATGACGGTTATATAACGCCTATAGACTGGAGAATATGAATGGGATGTCATAGGGGATATCAACTGACAGGGTCGAGCTCGAGCCATGTCGGATATCACGGGATCCGATTGTCACCAATCATATCCCATGACGGATCCGGCTGGTGCTGCTTTTTCTATGCTAACATGACTGGGGTATATTGATGGGATCCATGGCACACCATATATAGCAGCACCATGGATCCTATGGGTATTGTTGATTTGTCGTGTATAAGCACGAGAAACTATGACTCATTGGTGCAATGATTATTTTCGATGCAAGAACATTCTATTGTGCTACTCAACAAATCATGCATGTGCGTGCGAAATCAGAAAATGTGTGTTGCTTGACACTGCCTTGACACTGCCAGCCGTTTATATGGGTCATATCGGCCTGTCGGCTTGATCTGATGGGTGAATTCTCTCAACTTTTTGATGCTGAAAACTACATGAAAATCTTCAGCAGCAAAAGCTGCAGGGTGATCTCTTCATTTTTGGTGAAGCTTCCTACTTGACCACATTTCCACTTTTATTTTTTTTATCCCAACTTACCCAGAGAATAGCCAGAGAATGACCCCAACAATGTGGTACTCCTCAATATTCATCCTGGTTGGTGGTTTGAACCCCTCTGAAAAATACCAGTAGTACCGCACAAGGAGGTGGCGGAAGTTTCAAAAATAGGAAACCTATAGGAGAGCTTGGCTGTTGTGAATCAGGGATGGCAGAGCGAAGCCACTGATGGACCGAAAGGTGCTTGAGGTCTCCTCTCTTTCGCTCTCTTTCTCTGACTATCTACCTACCTACCTATCTATCTTCTATGTATCTATCTATCTATCGATCTATCTATCTATCTATCTCTCTCTCTCTC
>Ga0126342_10007885_pt1 | contig 19041 bp, 14 predicted proteins | sample Cyp1metagenome_FD_92528 | JGI IMG/M metagenome (GOLD analysis project Ga0126342, IMG submission 92528) | Coral microbial communities from Lord Howe Island, Old Settlement Bay, Australia - Cyphastrea 1 metagenome | ecosystem: Host-associated > Invertebrates > Cnidaria > Coral ... | reverse complement strand
CTGGGCTGGCCTTTAGGCCTCTTGAGAAAAAGCAGCTGCAGTTCAGCAGCACATGTTATATCTGCACATGTATGTGACTATGAAACAATTGGCAAAATGCTATGAGGGTATGCTCCATCAGCATATATTATATATATATACATAGTATATATCCGTTTCCTGAAAAGGATTTCTCAGCGAGGCGGCCAACTAGCCATCCACGGAGTGTACCCAGGGTGGCACCTGCAGACCCCAAGCCACCCACGAAAAGGGAGGTATGCAGCGTCTGAACGTCGCTATCTCCATTGAGAGCCACTCCCATGACCTGTGCAGGTCAAATGGTTGGGCTTTGGAATTCTCCCATCAAAAGAAGGCTGCATATTTAAGCAGAGATTCCCCTAACAGCAAATTTTAGGGTCATAGAGGTTATGATAGTATACATTTTATGGGGAAATAATGGTGGATACAGGGATATTATATTATATATATATGTATGTATATATATATATATTATAGTGGGATATAGTGGAAATATATCACCAGCACTATGACAGCTGTTATTAAATACCATTTGATGGGCTAACCATAATTTGTCGGCGAGTTCACCAACAATTGGCTGCAGGGGTTGGAATTGAGAAATGAACGTTGCTTATTTGATGATGATAGGGCAGTAATGAAAGGAAGAACCCCCAAGTTTTAACAAAGGGTAAGTGTTTAACAATCCAAAAATAGGATAATGGAATGTAATGGATACAATTTGTATGTAACCAACAAAAATCCATGTAAGTTGGTTTACTAGGCCGACTAGGATTTAGCAAAAGCTAGATGGGGATGCAACCCGAGCCCTGCTTGTAGTGGTTGATACCCATGGAGTAGTCCTAAAGTGCCCCAAAGCCAGGGACCATCTGAGGTTACCCTCTGGTAAACTACCCTCTAGTAAACTACCCTCTGGTAAACTAACGTAACTATGGAAAATCACCATTTTAATGGGTAAATCCACTATTTCTATGGCCATTTTCAATAGCAATGTTAGCTTACCAGAGGGTAACAGTTTGCTATTGAAAATGGCCCAGTCGAAATGCTTGAATTACCCATTATATAAAAATGGTGAGTTTCCTTAGCTATGTCAAAAATTGCCATTTAGGGTACACCCTGGCGATGTGCTAGACCCAAGTTCTAAAGCCAACCAATAATCCCGTTCCAGGCATCTCGAGAATCTGTAGAACACATCACCAGAGTCTTCAAAAAATCATAGATTTTGGTAAAGCCATGTAGTTTAAGATTGGTTAAATATAGATATGTTTATATGATGTGTCATAGATTTTGACCTTTCAGATTTAAATTTCAAATTACTTGGTCTACGAATACCAAGTTTCCATTTTGGGAGTGACCTTCGACCCCAAACCGGATTTCACCAACACAGAAAAGATTTTGAAACAGAATGCTTACGACATGACATATACCAGATCCCAATCCGCAGGGTCGACATATCCCTTCTATTTATGTACTATGACGATACAGGATGGGGCCCCCCTATTACAGTATAAGCTGGTTTATATACCAGTATAACCCCCACTAACAATAGTTATATCTAACATAAACCATAGTTAAACCACTTATAAGGCAACTTGGCTATCTTGGGGGCCCCATCCTGTACCCATTATATCCCTAGATTTTGTTATCCCCATTTATTTAACCACGAGGTGGTGCTTTTCAGTTATGGTTGTCTAAATTTGAAACGCATCTACAGTATATCTACAAACCAAAGCCCATCACTGTTAGCGACCACTTTAGCGAACACACACTAGGGCACCAGCCTATTGGATTCTGATCATCCTCCTACTGGATGATACTGTGAAAGAAATCCTGCACCAGTTAGATATATATGCTTCCTCCCATTATGTATATATATAAACTCCATAATAATAGCAGTTTTTCATAGTTAATTAAGTACCAACAGTCACAAAGTGGTGCAGGATTATTGTCCAAACACAGTATGATACCTTGCTTGAAATCACAGTAAATCCCTGTTGATTGATAAACCCCATACATATATATATATATATATATATATATTAAATTATTATACATATATATATATATATACATATCATACATATATACATATTATATATATATATATATATTATACATTAATAATATATGTATATATATATATAATATATTATAATATGCCCATCACATCACCATCAATACACTAATTGTATCCCCATTTTCTTCCAACCAACAAACCCATCATTTCTGCACCTTTCGCGGCTCTTCGAAGATTTCCTTCCGATGTCCCGGGACCGGCAGCTCGTTGGACGCGTTCAGCGGGTCGGACGCGTCGGACGCTTCCGCTGAGGGTTTCAGCGCTGCTCCCTGCCTGGCTACGAAAGGTAGGATCTGAAGGGGTTGATGTGAAAATCTCAATGGTATAATGATATATATATATATATTATATATATATATTATATTATATTATATATATACTGTATATATTAATTTATATTAAATTAAATTATACTATATTATATTGTATTATATTATATCATATTATATTATTTTATATCATATTATATTATATTGTATTGTATTATATTGTATTAGATTATATTATATTATATCTTATATTATCTTATATTATTATATTATAAAATTTATTATATATTGTATTATATGTTGTACTATATATATTTTATTATATTATATTATACTATATTAAATTATATTATATTATATTAATATTATATTATATTATGTTATATTATATGATATTATATTATATTATATGTATTGTATTATATTATATATCTTATATTATATTATATTATATTATATAGTTTTAACTATATATATATAATTATATATATACAATTATATATTTATTTAAATAATAATGATGAATAATGAATATAATGCAAATAGTGGAAAATGATGGGAGACTGTGTATTAAGTCAGGAACTGATGGTATGTGGGGATGCTGTTTATGGATCTTGTTGGACGGGTAATTCTGCATTTGGCAACAAACATGGGGAGTTCAACCACCCTCATAGAAAGGCCACCATGTTGTGTCTCATCCAGCTACAGATAATCATATATATCCACTGCAAGCCCCAGTGATTCTCAGTTTTTTTGTAGTTCTAAAACCAACCTGCGCGGTAACACGGTGTTCAATGGCTGGGTTGCCTTCCTCGCTGTTGGATAACCCCGACGGCATCCTGCTGCACAGTGCTGCACCATTTTGGTGGCTCAATACTGGAACCCTCAAATACCTCAAATTCACCAAGCTGGATGTCCAAGTAAAGTTGGATGTCTAATTCACCAAAGAACTTTCATCAATTTTCCTTGGTGACTTAGACATCCAACTGACTAGCGCGTAGCTCGAACCATCTCATTTTCCTCCAAGGTGCCTTCCTTTTTTCAAGGCCGGACTTTCCCAGTCGGAAGCCGTGACGTTCGTGCCATTGGAGGGCCAAGCATTGGAGCTGCCCCGCCTGGGTGGTTCGAAATAGTCATGGTGGATCCGAAAAAAGTCACCAAACGGGTTACCAAGTCATCACCACTACTGGATGATAACTGGGGTACCCAGTAACGACTTGGGAAACCGCCAGGCTGGGATTAGTGTGGGATTTCATGAGCAACCATTTTGCCCACGAAAAGGTGCACATAACTATAGGTTTTCTATGGTTGATGGGAAATATGTATATCGTTGGATGTAGTTCGTAAACCAACTTCAAACTGCTGAGCCCCACATTGTACGGATACGAGCATAGGCATGCTGGGTTACCAACTCAAGAGTCTACAATACCCAATATGGAGGATTCGTAAAATGGGGAACCCAAAATCATCCGACTTAAACTTTAACCTTTGAAAACATACCGGGAAACCAATGGTGAAAAGGGCTGCCTGCATTTAAAGAAACACCCAAATTGATTCGGATAATGGGTTGCAGCTTCAAAATGAGCTTAGAGTGCCATGTCACTAACCCAAAAGTCTGTAAATGAAGAAGCTGTCAACACCCTCCTGGGGCCTCTGTGAAGCTAAGCCAGCTAAGCCATTCCACTTTGCAGTTCAGGGGTCCATCTATTGCTGAAAGTCAATGTACGAACTTTTATGATATCATCTGACATAGCCCCTACATGTATTGCTACATCTTTTGATACAATCCCAAAATTAAAGCATATTAAAGCCATCTGCTTAATCTTGTTGATTTGGATTCCCGTTTTTCACTGTCCATCCCCCACTCAAAAATTTTCATGACCAACCAGCGGCGCCGACATCGCCAAGCAACAAACCACTGACCACCAGACCTTCCAAGCTCTTTAAGTCTTGTTTCAGATCCTCGAAAAAGGCTGCCCCCTGGAGTCATGAGTGTTGGGGATGTACCAAGCCATACTGTGGATGGGCCAGCGACATCCTGCACCAGTTGATGTTTATCCCATTACCCTCTGGTAATTTAACATAGCTATGGAAAATCACCATATTTAATGGGAAAATCCACTATTCATGGTCATTTTCAATAGCTATTTTGACATAACCAGAGGGTATTTGTCGGGTTTCAACCATCCCAAATTGGTGGTTTGTCGGATTTCGCTGGCCCATCCACCGCACCCAGCAGCCTGGCCATCTCAGCACGAAAGGCTGAACGCCCTGGCCTTCGTAAAGCCCTTCGAAGCAAGGCTTGCGACCTGACGTATCGATCCATCCAAGGGCTGCCCCAGTTTCTTGGAGTGCTAGTGAAGCACCGAAAACGGTGATTTAACATGATTTAAGCGGCAAAAATTGAGATTTAATGAGCTTACAACCAAGAAACATCTACGAAAGTATACAAAAGTTGTTTATGATATAACCATAGGCCATAGGCCAACTGTTGGATTTATGGTGGACACATTGAACTAGTTCGATGGGGTGTCCTAAACCAACAAACATTAAAATCATATAAAATCATTACTCCAGCCCTTCCTGTAAGTCTTACAACATATGCTCGCGATTGATCCACATCAAGTATGTCTTAGGATGCACATCAACTGTTAAATGCATCATCGTCTCATCAATCCTTGCAATTATGATTGCTGATAGTGAACCATACGGCATGTCACCAATTTTGGGGACTCATGGCTAATGTCAAACCATGTCTGATGTTACCATGTCAGTGTCTTCAGAGAAATTGGCGTTTGGGATTATGGGCCTGCCACACTACAAATTATGCCAGACGGGAAAAATGATGTGGTTGGCGGCCATGTTCATTGAGAATAGGGATGCATTATTGATAGCCCTATACTTCCGTTGGTTTGATACTCACGAGAGAAAGTTGGTATGTGATAGTCATTGCTTCCAGGCACGTTTAAGGTCATGCTCAGAGGCTCGTAGTCATTGCTAATCTTAGATATCCTGCCAAAAATGATTTCTAGCTAGATTGTGTTGATACATCTTCCCCATTTATGACTAAAACAAAAGCAATTTGACCCGAATCTACCATGGAAAACCCGGCCTTCGCAGCATGGACAGTGCTCAGTAGCAGGCCGCAGTAGATCCAGTTTCCAGCGTTTCCAGCTCCCATGGGCACACGGCGTGCACGCGCCAGCCGCCCCCAGGAGCGCTACATTGAGAAGAACATGGCTGCAGCCGGAACTCACTTTTAAGGGATGCCCAACTTGGCGTCAGAAGATTGGGTCAACTAAGAGGGCCGGTTAAATGGTTAAATCATTGAAAGAGGGGCTTAGACCACTGAAGAATTCGGATTTCACGAAATAATATTGATCCATTCCTTGAAAAGTATGAGGTCCTATCACTATTGGTGGGTTTTCACCCTCATGCTTGGTCGATGACTCGATGACCGACGAAAACAACTGCAAGTGGGATCGATCCAACACCGTGTGCAGGATAGATGCACGTACAATTGATTTAAAAAAGTGAATGCAGATGTATATTACATGTTTGTATGGTACCAATTCACATCTGTACACTATAAAAAATGCATTAGTTAATGATGTTAATGGATGCATTTGCTCACAGACCCTAAAGGAAAAATGATTAAGCATCATGTGGGAGGAAAGATGACTGGAGCCAGTATTCCTGACCATGAAAGCTGTAGATGAGTGCTACGTTGCTTTCTTCAAGGCTAGTCTTGCAACTTTTGCACATTTTTGCATACAGCGAGTCAAGTTTCTCTTGTCCCCCATCCATTTCAACACATGACACGAGGTACCCGAGCGTGCCTGACATGTCACATGGATGCAACAGAGCAACTCAGTCTGACGGAGATCCACAATGACACCAAGCACTTGGAATTCAGGCACCTCAATTCTTGTTTGCAACCTGAAACACCCCAGACCTGCAAAGTGGTGCCCCAGTGATGTTTGTTGGTTTTTAGATGCATCGAACTGCAGAATACTGCAGATATATCGAATCTACCACATTGTGTGGCTTGTGGCACAATTTTGCCCCATGTAGCTTGGAGGTCGAGTTTAGTTTTGAAAATGGCCATGTTTTGGTTCCATGTGTGTCTTGTTTCCCGGAGTGTTCATCATTGTTCTCCCGGTTTCTATGTTGAATTTCAGGGCAATTTTCAGCTACTTTTCGCCAATCTTCGATACCCTGCACTTTTTTTGGGGGTGGTTTTTAAAGTGGTTAGTGTATATATATATGTAATAATAATAATTATTATTATTATTATAGATATATATATATATATACATATTTATACACATAATTGTACATCATAACCCCAGTTAAAAATAGTTAAATGTTATTAAATGTTAAAGTAGTCAAAAATGACCCAATTATCATCAACTATCCAGCCAGTTTACCCAACTTCCAGCTGGTCAAATCAGCAACACCAGTGGACAAGGCTTGGCCGGATGGACGTGTCGGGTTTCCTCACTGACACTTTCTCCTGGCCGTGGGTCTTGAAGATAGCTATCATTTGGCTTAAAAGAGGGCTAGGTTTGCTAAAGTTTATGATGGATGTATCATGCTAATTCATGAATATTCATGATATATCTATAGTCTATAGTTGGATGAGGTTTTAAAGTTATAAACCTATTTAGAATAAATGGAGGGTTCCTTCACGTATGTTTCCAAAAAATTGAAAACAATAGATGACAGGTGATGACAGACAATGGAAGGGCAAACACATGGAAGGGCAACCAATATATTGGATGAACAATCAATCAACACGCATTATAATGATTTAAAGGCATAGAATTTGAACATCGTTGAATCGTGAAGCAACACGAGTGGGATCAAATTGCCAGCAAAGCAAGCTGAAACCATCAATGCCTAAGCATGCCTAAGCCAGGTATCTGTTGTTGGCGCTTCTTGCTTTCAGCGCTTAACAAATACGTGAGACATCCGTAAGCTTGTTGAGTGGGTCTGGGTGAGATCCCACGCCCCATATGACATATCCCCAAGATGGGATTAGTTGGATACCAAAAAATGGATAAAAAAGGGTACATGACAGGTATTGATAGTATGTCTTTTGACAACCCCCAAATGGTTTCAAAAGAAGGGACACAGGGTATGGCGCATGATGTTTACCACATTACTTGTTCATTTCGGGCCATGTTCCCAAATATGTAGTTCTCGCAAATGAAACGGATTTGAAACCACGAGGGTTTCTTCCTGTCTATTCCGGTCGAAAGTTCAAGGACAGGTACAATTAAACTTCTTTTCTCGATCATGGAGACAATCTTTGCCTTGGGATAGACACGACAACAACAAAGCAACAACAACACCAGCAACAACAACAACAACAGCAACAACAACAACAACCACAACCACAACCACAACCATAACCACAACCACAACCACAACCGCAACCACAACAACCACAACAACTACATCTACATCATCATCATCATCATCATCATCATCATCGTCATCATCATCATCATCATCATCAATAATTAACAACAACAACAACAACAACCACAACCACAACCACAACCACAACCACAACAACCACAACAACTACATCATCATCATCATCATCATCATCATCAATAATTAACAACAACAACAACAACAACAGCAACAGCAACAGCAACAACAAAAAAAAAAACAACAACAACAACACCAGCAACAACAACAACAGCCACCACAACAACAACAACAAGAAGAAAAAGAAGAAAAAGAAGAAGAAAAGAAGAAGAACGACCACTGCCGCCAGCACCACCAAACAACAACAACGACAAGGACAAGGTCAAGCACAAAGGAGAAGCACAACCACAACGACCACGACCACGACGACAAGAGCAACAGCAACAGCAGCCACAACAACAGTAGCCACAACCACAGCCACAGTCACAACCAAACCAAACCATGTTCAAACACCACAAACGATTAACATATCCCCAAGATAGTCAGAAAATATAACTTAGCACCGTGGGAGGCATCCCTTATAAAAGCTCGCCACCACCCCATTGTACCTCCATCTTGCTGTCTGAAGCAGCGTACCCAGCCATGAGGGGAACCCCACCTAAAAGAGTTCATGGGGTGAGACAGCATGGCAAAACTTGCGGGTCAAATGGGGTGCTTGGCTAACTTTAGGCAAACCCGCAAGTTGGTTTCGTTTGTTTTGATAAGGTAACTATGGTACTTTCGGCAAAAGGGCTTAAGTATCTAAAATTCAACCCGCGGAACCAACCAAGCCATGGTCTTCCAATGATAGAGCCAAAAGATCCTGCAAAAAATGCACATGGGAAATGTTTTTTTCATGGGCCCCCGCAGCTGATTCGTAGTAGATTAGTATAGACATACTCCACATCTGCAGGGCCTGAACTCCCCACAAACTCTTCGAGCAAACCCGAGGAGGAGACGTAGGCCGCGCAGGGCGCGCAGGGCACGTTTTCTCTGTTATAGTTAGGTTAAATCGTGAAAAATCCGACCACGGTTGACCACGGATAGACCATTTGTTGTGCCCTTATCGCAAGTAGAGTATGAGTTTCTTTGGGATACAATCTTTGGGATACAATCTTTGCGTTGAATCGATCATCCTCGGAAGCCTTTAAGGTCAATGTCAACTGGATCTGCGAACGTGGATATGAGAAAGGCTTGGTCAACGTGAATGCTTTTTCAGGTTTATTCAGAGTGGTCAATGCGGCGAAGATGTAGAGAGTTTTTTGTCATGTGGGTATGGGTCAATACCTATAGATACATGTTTAGTGGGATGAACATCCATTTACCAGCTATTTTGGGGTTCACTAGGTACCAGGGTTTTGACCCATCCCCATGTAGTCACGATCAATCCTAAACCGCCAGTAGGTTTGTTTCCACCATGTGGTTACAGCTGGTTACAGCTCTCATGGCTACAGCTCTCCAATGCAAAAAGAAGCCGATACAGCGGCGATCCGCGCTGTGAATGTATGATGCAACCCGCCCATGATGGAGTAAATTAAATACATCATTATGTCACAATGAATCAATGAAAATGAACATAAATCCAGTATTTATGTATCATATCCATTATGAGATATCTTTAGGCAAGACTGCACACATGAATAATCCCATCCCCTAATATTTTTCATACCCCTATATAGGGCCCAAAAATGTATAGATTCAGCCTCAAACCAAGGTTTCTAGGGTGGCATTTAACATATGTTGACAGTCATCAACTCATCTGTAACGAATATCATTGGCCATAACCAGTTATCAGTTCATCACACTAAGTATACTTCGGGTGTCATGAGGACATAATGAAGCACGTTTCCTTAGCATTAGAATCCCATTGGTGATAAATGGTGATATTCTGTGATAGCCTGTGAAAGCCCCATCATAGGGATATCTTATCGCACCCGCCATGATCTGGTTGGTGTTTCTAACCATCTTGAAAATATGAGTTCGTCAATGGGAAGGATGACATCCCATATATTATGGAAAATAATATTGATCTGGAACCATATATTATGAAAACCACCAACCAGATTCCATATATACAACATAAATCACCAAATATCCAATCACCAACCAGTGATGTTTCTTGGACTTGTTTTCCACATTCCTGTCCGGCTGGTGATTCACCGTTGCCAAAATAAATGTAAAGCAGAAGTCATCAGGGATCATGACAGCATATAAAGATAGAAGATCAAGTGAAGTCCCCCCAACCACATACTAAAATATGTTCGAAACACCTATTCCCAGCATGTTGGTATCGACGTGTAACATGTCTCTCCTTTTTAGGCACCCTCGAACCAACCAACTGATTATATATGATGTGGTAAACCTGATATTACATTTTACCCCCTGGTAAACTAACATAACTATGGAAAATCACCATGTTCAATGTGTAATTCCACTATAATGACATAACCAGAGGGTAAATGGGTGCTATACACCCATCCCCAGTCATAGGTTGGTCCTACAAATCTGGTGCACCACTTTTTCAGCAGCTACTCGACCTAGGTCGACATCTCGACTCCGGACTGGGATGGATCATGATTGACATGTGCTGAACTTCTTGTTTTTGGGGGACCAAAAACCCATAGAAACGGTGATAAACAATTCAACAATCTATAGATCCCACTATTTGAGATTCAGATTTTACGAACTTATATCTAAACTTGAAGAAGTGTTGTACCATCTTAGCAACCGCGAAGAACATCCTGCTTGGCCCAGCCCCCCTTCTTGGCGGTGTATCCCAAGAATCGTAAGTGGTTAACACCCAATCTTTTATATTATACATTACTATGATATATCAGGTATATCACATATGATTGGCTTATAATATGATATAATATGGTTATTACCCACTGAACTGGGGTACACATCCAAGTACAAAAGTGACCCAGGCCCCTCCCAGTTATGTCAGGCATAGCTTACCCAACTGAAAGACATACGTATCCACCATAGATACCCCAGTTAAATACAGTTAAATCTTATCCCTACCAACCGAAACTTGAATCGACATTTTAAGTATCAAAAGACTGGTCATAGATTTTTGTCAGAAAACACCTTGACATCATGGAGGAGACCTCATCTAAGAATATGTACTTCACATACTGGAAACACTTCGCTATCCTTTCAAAACCCCAAAATCTCCCAATGTGTTCCTCTTCTTTTCCCAGGCGCTAGGGATGCGGCAGATGCACCTGCAACGGAGAGCTATCAACCTACCCAACTACAGGGTGGGTCCCCCCTTTACGATAGCTAAGTTGGTGCAAATATCTAGAATAACTCTGGTTTATGGTAGAAATATGGTAGATATGGAGTCAATGAGATAAGGAGGGTTTATCGTGGTCTATCAACCTATAACTGGTGTGAACAAACCTTGTCCCTTAGAAAAAATAGAGGGCCGGTTTGGTATATGATTGCTGGTCATCTACCAATGACCAATAAAGATCGGTCTTCATGGAGGGAACCATCTTTTTTTCATTAACCAAGCAATGGGAAAACCAACCCTTTGAAGAGGATATAATGAGTAGCGTTCACGGGGATACGACACCAACAATGTGAAAAACATGACGACCTTGTCTCAAAATTGGGGAGGTGACCCCAATTTATGGCAATTTTCTTAACGCGCAAATGATGATTAACCATTGGATACTAGGTGATTTCAATCTCTAAGACAAAATCACATACCCTCTGGTAAACTAACATAGCTATGGAAAATCACCATGTTTAATGGGTAAATCAACTATCAATGGCCAGTTGCAATAGCTATATGTTAGTTTACCAGAGGGTATTCATTCTGAATAAATGATGACCCCTGATGGATTTTACCATGACTTTGCAAGCTACCAAGCTACCGTTTTAAGAGAACTTCATGCCCTTTTTCAGGGATCACTCCCCTAGTTCACCAGCAAAAACCCCACCCATTGAACCCATTGGGAATACGATATGGATATTTTCCCATGTAAATATGGATAAAAATATGTGAAAATCAGATGTAGATTGCCATTTCAATGGATCAAAATCATATATATATATATAGGTCAAAATAGGTCAAAATTACTGTACCTTCTATTAGGGACGTTAGGTTCCCAAGCCTCAACCACAACCGCGCACCTTGTTTCGAGGTCTTCTGCCTGTGAAGTTCCTTCTGCTTCTGCATGTAGAAATCAAACCTTTTTTGTTTGGGAACGTCTCAGCCACGCCCAAAAGGTAACGCTTGGGATCACAATCGGTTGGCTACGCGCTACGCTTATCTAGGTACAATGCGCGGCCCTCGAGATAGGTTTAAGTTGAAATAATAACTACAATCACTGACGGCAGGGTGCATATCTAGAGCTGGATGGGTAAAACAAGAGCTCAACAAACATAACTAGGGGCCGCATTTAAAGCAACGATGTCAATCTATCACGAACGTATCAGATAGTGTCTAAACCATTCCAAACAGTGATGGAGAAGAAATTGAGACTACCATGAAATGCAAACGGATGAAAATTGGGCTTGGAAGCCAATCGTTCAAAAAGGGGTTCCCCTATCTGGTCAACTCACCTGCATGGAAAACCATCTCATTAAAACCCATCCCCCTAACATCAAACACCGCCCAGAAACCATGGTTCAGTAGGGGAAATTACACATATTAACTCATTCCTGTGGGCGGATGTCTATTCCTTCATTGATTACAGCTAGCCAGCTACCCGGATGTATCTTCCTCTCATTGTGGATGAAGAGGAATTTTCTCTTCATTGACCAACCAAACAATATTATGGCTATCTTGAGCTATTACTCATTGACTCCAACTCATTACATTGAAGAAACTCTTGCTTCGGTGAGAAATGTGCATTATAAATGAATATATGCGCAACACCATTGTATACTCCCCAGGTTATAACAAAAAAAAGCATCATTCACCAACCAAAGCACAAATTCTCCGGTTCTGACCCAGCAACACATTGCTGGCACTCCGACTTCCTGTACTGTCAGGGCCAGGCAAACCACTTTTCTGCCCGGCGGAGCCCATCTGCTGCCTCGTTCTTCCTTAGTCATTGGCCGCTACTCGACCCGCAAAAGACTGCTTGGGGGTGCAACTGGGGCTATTAATGAATATAATATGACTATATGACTATGGGAGTTTAACCTCCATAAGTTTGGGATATGGGGTCCTACAGCATAGGTTTAAAAAAAAAACACTTATTAGCGGCACTGCACCCCCAGGTGATTTCAAGCGCTAAATCAATAGCCTTTTCAAGGATTATAACTTTGTCACAAACCCACATGGCATACCCCAACTAACAGTTCGATCGAGCATGAGAATCAGCAATTTTGGCAGGGTCTATGTTATTTTGGGGGATGGTATGAATTAGTTGCTTGGTGTCTGACATACATGAAAGGGCTAGAAAACAAACACCAGAAGTCTGGGACTCAAGTTGGGTCCCATAATCCACACGATACCGACACCAACTATTACAACTCCATCCAAACAAGCAGTGACTTTCACCTTCTGTCTTCTCCCCTCTACTGGTTGCTTGAGTGCAGGGTCCCTCCCTCTTGTCCATAAGAATTCATGTCACACCACAGGACCCTTCTACCAACCATCAGTCTGCAAACATGGTTTAGTATTACTATATTACTATATGTGATGTTACTTTACCATACATCTAAACTTAGCATATTAGCAAGCATTGAATGATTCAATGTTGATTCAGTTTACTCACAATGGTATTCTTCTATCATGCCAGATTCAACAGGGTTGCTCCAAACACCCCAGATACCAAAGGGGAAGCTTACAAATCGTCCAGCCAAAAGTAGCCAAACATTACCCACAATGTCCTATAATGACGGCTTGGAGCAACCTTGTTCAATGTAAATCAAATCCCATTTTCTCATTAGATAGATATATCATATTTAATCCCATCATATAATCAGTCAATCTGAACAATCAACCTACCAAGTTTCTGTAAGCATTCCATTCTTGCAGGAACGCCGCCGCAAAATAGGCCAGGCCCAGTATCACCCACCAGCGTGTGGGTCGACTAGCTTGGGGTTTCGTGTCCCAGATCTCCTCACGGGTCACATGGGAGATGTTTTATAAGCAACGATTTTTATGGGGATTTACTGGGATTTTCCTTCTGCGGATATATAGCAAGAATACAATATTGCTGTGTCTCAAAACCAAGATGTCGCTACTTTAAAGTGAAAAATGTGAGCAAAGATGATAAACTAATGATAAACCATGGAGTTTGAGGTACTGGACCTTATTGACGAACCCGAATCTCAATTGGTCCCAATCCCACATGTTTGCACCCCAAATATATGCCTATGCACCATCAATCTACCATCAATCTTACCCAGGTTTGAAACTTACAGACCCATGAAAAGGGTATGTAACCATCCATTCTTTTTTACAAATCCTTAGCCCATTCTATCTCTAGAATCATCTCAAATCCTCCTGACTTAAACAGTTCAACCTCCATTTTTGGTTAAATCCCTATTCTTTAAACAGCGAAACTAAAGGAACATGTGGCCTCAATCTTCATTTTGCATGAACCATCATGAATGATCAACCCAAAAGAATTCACAATTCAACAACTTCAACCTCTAAACTATCAAAAATCCCCAGGTTTTTTTGCATTTCTTTGCATTTCCCTTTAAACTATCCACATGTTTTGCATGTTTTTGGTGAACTCACTGAAAATCCCCCGGGTTTCTCCCTGTTTTCGTCGTCCTCCAGGGATTTGTGGCGCCTCCGAAAGGCCTTCACCGGGACCACGGCGCTGAGCGCCGAGCGCACCGAGCCGCCCAGCCAGACGGCGAAGCGACGCAGCGGCTGCTCTTCGTTGGAACCCATCTCTTGGAGCCAACCTTTCGTGGATCTTTGTGATATCTGATTGATATATGTGTATATATATATACATATTATATATATATATATTATATAGAAATATATTATGTATATATTATATTATATATTGTATTGTATTGTATTCTATTGTATTCTATTCTATTCTATTCTATTCTATTCTATTATTATATTATACTATATTATATTATGTTATATTATATGATATTATATATTATATTATATTATATTATATTATATATATATGATGATTATCATTATATTATGTTATGTATATTACATATTATATATATACAGTATGTAATATGATGTAATATCTATATATATATATATTATGTATTTTTATATGTATATGTCATATGTGTTTGCAACATGCGCGATTCGTCTAAAGACCTGTCAATGTCAACTGTCGCCAAAATTGCAAGACAAAGCGACAGCCGCTGGTTTCAGCTGAGGCACCATTTCCCATCATCAGAATCAGCGAGAATCCCTGGATGATGGCCGCAATTTCCATGAAACATCGCACCACCGTGCGGAAATTCAGTTGCGGTCGCAGATCCTGAGGATTCATCGGTGGCATCCCCGGCTGCCCGGGCTGCCCAGGCATCATTCCTGGCATGCCCGGCTGCATCATGCCCGGCTGACCATAGCCACCAGGCTGGTAGCCTCCATAGCCGGGCATCTGGCCATAGCCACCATAGGACATTTGATTTTGACCTTGAGGCGGAGGCTGGGCATATGAGTTCCGCAGATTGGTCAGACATCATGTAGTAAATTGAATTGGGGCCATTTTTTGGGGGGAGGGTCATAGGGTTGGGGATTCACTGTAACGGCCCCAAAACTCATGTTTGGATCATGAAACTTAGGGAGCTAAGCTGTAAACTACGGTCCTATCCTTCTTGTTGCCCTGTCAAAGGATTGATATTGCCTGGATATAGCCTGAAACAGCCCGCTCCTCAAATATCTACAACGTACTTTGCAAAGCATGATGTTTATGGGAAATGAGCAGTGTTCAAAACCCTGTCGTCCCTTGTACTGGTTGGTTGAGAATGGGATTCCCCACCGATATTCCCCAATATATATATATATATATTGATAGCAAAAAAAACTACATCAGACATCATCATCAAATAAACCATCATTTGTTTCTCTGTTATATCTACTTATATCTCCATATGTTTATGCTTAAGGCTAGTGGGTGATGGCTACTTATAACCCCATATGATAGCAAATCAACCCATCACCGTGGCCAAGGGCCCCAGGGGCCCCCACCAACCGCTCCAACGGCCCCAACGGCCCCAACGGCTCCCATGGTGTTCACTGTGGAGCCTGAGCTGAAATCAAACTAAATGGGTCAATGTCCATAGCTATGCAACAAATTACCAGAGGTCAAGCAATAATTGGTGACTTTACCTTGTTTTTCCCGTTTGAAGGTTGTGTATAGATTTTTTTTTTGTGTTCAGGAAATTCAGGAGGATTTTTGGTGTGAAATTTTAACCCAGTCGTTTGGGTATGGTTTCCTCAGACCCACTGTAGTAACTATCTCGAATGGAGAGATAAACATCCAGCTTTACAGCTATTATAATTGGTTTGGAACATGTTGGAACTTTTGGAACATTTTGAAACCATACCCATCTGAAACAAATCCTTGAAGTTGGAATCCTTCCTGAGTCGGGAAATTATCAAAGCAAGTCTCCACTTCAAGTGGCCCGTCTACAAATCTGTGCTATGTTAAATTCAAGATGGTACCCTCTGGTAACTTAACATAGCTACCGAAAATGACCACAGAAAAAGTTGATTTACCCATCAAAAATTCTAATATTATAGCTATGATAGCTATGCTAGTTGACGATTTACCCATTAAAATATCATTTTCAATAGCAAACTGTTAGTTGACCAAAGGAATATCAGACTTACCATCCCAAGCCCCTTCCCCAAGCCCAATGGTTTATTGATGTGTTATCCACATATAATCATATAAACAGTATCATCACATAACATTACACTTACTGGTTGGTGGTTTGAAGGTATACCTACCCCACTGAAAAATCATGGAGTGAAAGTCAGTTGGGATGATGACATGACCCCAATTGAATGGAAAAATATATTTAAAAAATGTTCCAAACCACCAACCAGACACTTATCATTATGAATTTTAGCATCACTATTACTTATCATTATGAATTTTAGCATCACTATTGTCATTGTCACCATTGTCACTAGAATATGATTATGTTTTTTCTTATATTGAATTATATCGCGATTGCTATCTGATCAACAATACCCATGATAATCCCCGGTGATCATACTAATCATTATGGATATTTATTTAAATTTAGTCTAAATATCCAAAACTAAAATCCAACTCACAATAATGATACAATCCCCTATGATAATTAATCATTTTGGAATACTATAATTACTATCCCAAACTCCCAATCCATCCCTTCACCTGTGGCTGGCGCTGCAGTAGACGCCGCCGGTGCGGCTGCAGGCGCCGCTGTCGCGGCTGCCGCCGTCGCAGCCGGGGCTTCGGCCGGCGCAGCGGCGTCCGCCATGGGGTGAATTGCTGTCACTGGGGCCTGGGAAATTTGCTGGATTTTAGATGACTTTATGATGAATTTCATAGATTTTCAAAGATTTGTATGGAATTGTTGAGAGAATGTTCATGATGTGCATAATTTTTACAGGTATCACTTTGGTGGAAGTACATGTAATTACCTGTAGTTCATTAGTACGTCTAGTAGGACACCATGATTTCAAGATCGCTTCTCATGTTTAAGGAACTTCAAAGAAGTGCTGGTCCCGGGTGCTTTTAGAAATGATGTGCCCTGTCCTTTGTCCCATGTGCCATAGTGTCCAAGGTTAAGCCCCTTGAATAATTAAGGAGATTTAATGGAGACTTAATGGAGATATATTGGGATGTATTGGGGATGAACCAGCCATAATTGGGATTAGATTACATTACTGGTTGGTGGTTGAGCCCTACCCCTCTGAAAAATATTAATCAGTTGGGAGTATTATTCCCAATAATTATATGGAAAATAAAAAATGTTCCAAACCACCAACCAGATTAGATACTTGGTGGTTCACCCCTGGAGGCTTAAAACTAGCAAAGCTAGGCTTGAGGCTTGTCCAGTTGTAACTGGAACTCACCCACTGGGATGAAGCACGACATGGCTTGGATGATAAGCTTGTTGGTGACTGGAGCTGAAAAACATGGGCGGAAATGCAGCAGCAACTCCGAACAGGATCCAGCATGCAGTTAAATCCAGAGGAAACCCAGGTGTTTAGCCGAAAAATATGACATGTCTCATTTCCGGTATTCCCACTAATACTTAAGTGTTATTACCTTGGTTCTTAGGTGAAACGAGAAAACATCTGCTGAAATCTGAAATCAGTGTTTTGAGGAGCAGGATCCCGGAACGTGAATATAGATGATATAGTATAGTAGATGGAACGCACCTCACTTTTGATGCTTGTATCTTTACAGGATAGTAATCCCATGTTATCCCCCCCAAAAAAAAAAGTACATTACTGGTTGGTGGTTTCAACCCTACCCCTCTGAAAAATGATGGAGTGAAAGTCAGTTGGGATGATGACATGACCCCAATATGATGGGAAAATCATAATCCAGCTATGTTCCAAACCACCCAGTCACTATTTCAGTCGGATAAGAAACTTTTCTATATCTTTTGGGAGCTGATTATAGCCCCTATGAATCCCACCATGAACCAACTGGCCGCGGCGCCCGGATGCTGGGGCAGCTCTTTTCGTACCGGTGACCGGTGGTGACCGGTCTCTGGGAGCCGACTTGCTTCAGGAGTCGGCCGCCCCAAGGCACCGCGTTTCTGCCATATCTTCACAAGGACATGCTGGGATCATGTTTTTAGAATCAAGACAGATTCTAAAATCAACAGCCTCAACAAAAACCAGATCCCTCTTTTTTGAAACATCTGCTTTCCAGCCCGAACAGATCACAAAAATGCCATCACCGTCTCACCCTCTCAGCTTCATGGTTTCCGTCCTGGAACACGGTGAAATCAGGTGCCGAAATTCATGGGAAAACACGGAAAGCTGCGGAAGGAATGGTCCATCAGTGGGAATGGTCCATCATTTTCCCTGGTGAGATTGTCAATTTGCGCAATGGCAGGGGTTTGTTTTTCACTCGGACCCTTTGTTACCGCGCACCGTATTATGTTTTTCCTACTTTTTCCTCTGTGTTTTGCTGTGTTTTCCCTTTTTCATTGCGCAAAAAATGCAGGATTTTTTGCGCTGCTCTTCTGGGTGGGGGTTTGGGGGTTTGGGGTTTTGGG